>Ga0105244_10001346_pt1 | contig 20024 bp, 23 predicted proteins | sample KBSM44metaG_FD_80423 | JGI IMG/M metagenome (GOLD analysis project Ga0105244, IMG submission 80423) | Miscanthus rhizosphere microbial communities from Kellogg Biological Station, Michigan, USA - KBS M4-4 metaG | ecosystem: Host-associated > Plants > Roots > Rhizosphere > Soil | place... | reverse complement strand
TGCGCAATGGCGCGGCCAAGCTGGTGGCCAACGAGGCGCCGCGCACCGATGGCGATCTGCCGCTGGGCGCGCGCATCGGCAGTGTGGTCGGCATCCAGCAATCGCCGCTGCTGCGCGCCGTGGCCGATGGCTCGCTGATCGCCCTGCCGGACGCCGACGACGTGCGCATCGTCGCGGTGTCGCAGCTGCGCCTCAAGCAGGCGGGCGGCCTGTACCGCTACTACCTGGAAACCGGCGACCACGACGACAAGGAGAAATTCCTGCAGGTCTACCAGAACGCCAGCGGCGAGGACAGCGAAATCCTGTACTGCACCCAGCTGGCGCGCGTGATCCCGGAAACGGCCGAGGAGCAGGATGCCTACACCGGGCAGTCCGGCGCCGGCCTCGGCGACCGCAGCTACACCCTGTGGCGCGAGCAGCTGGACGACCCGGCGCTCGACCTGGAGCTGATCTTCGGCGCCAGCGACGGCCTCGACTACTGGCGCGACGCCGGCGACCCGCAAGCACCGTTCGTGCCGCCGTTCGCCGGCAGCGAGACCCGGCTGGACGACGCCAGCGGCAATACCGGCCTGCGCCAGGAAATGTACTTCATGCCTTATGTGCGCCAGCTGCGCGGCGGCGGCCACGAATACCTGCTGATCACGACGGAAATTATCCACAGCGTGAACGGCGACCGCAGCAAACGCGGGATCCATGTCGACTTCGTCATTGGCATTCCGGTGGAGCAGCAACGCATCGTTATCCAATGATGCGCAACTTTGAAACGAGGAAGACTGACATGAGCAACTTGAATGGCTGGGGTTTGACCGCGCGACTGATTACCAAGCATTTCGGCGCGCTGGGCAATCGTGTTTCCGAAGCGATCGCCAACTTCGACCCGGAAACCGCCACCGAGGCCGACCGCGACCGCCTGGCCGACAATCTGCGCAGCGCCGCCCAGAAGCTGGCCGCCGCCCGCGCCGCGTTCACCAAGGAAGCGGACGACGTCACCAAGCTGCGCCAGCTGATCGCCACCGACGAGCAGGCCGCCGGCACGCTGGCCGAGCGCCTCGCCGCCGGCAAGATTTCGGAATCGACCATCACCCTGTTCTGCGACGAGTTGGAGAGCAACAAGGCGCGCCTGCCACAGGAGTTGCAGGAGGAAGCCGACGCCAAACAGTACATGAACGAGCTGCAAACCATTGTCGACGCGCTGTCGAAACAGCTGTCCGAGTTCGACGCGCAGGCGAAAAAGGCGATGCAAGCGCTGGCTTCGGCGCGCGCCCAGCAGGATTTGCAGCAGCTACGCGCCGACCGCCAGGCCCAGTTGGCCGGCCTGCAAGGCATGCGCGGGCAGTCCAGCGCGCTGTCGGCCCTGACCCGCCGCGCCGAGAGCATCCGTAACGATGCCGAGGGCCTGCGCATCGTCACCGACATTGGCCAGAAGCCACTGGACCAGGCCGCCGAGCTGGAGGCGATCCGCAAATCGGTGAGCCAGCCGGCGCTGGGCAATGAGTCGGCGCTGGCCCGTTTGCAGCGCTTGTCGGCGCCACCGGCGGCCGAGCCTTTGGCGCTTGCAAAGTCCTGATCGGGCTACAATATAGGCTGGTGACGCGATTTGGCGTCGCCAGTCTTTATTGAAATGGAACCAGAATATGCAAGCGATCCCACCATCCGAGTCCCTCATCGAATACCCGAGCGACTTCCCGATCAAGGTCATGGGGCCGACTCATATCGATTTCGCCCCGACCATTATTTTGGTCGTGCAAAAGCATGACAAGGAATTCCACGAAGGCCGCATGGAAGTGCGTCCTTCGGCCAAGGGCAATTACACCGGCCTGACCTGCACCGTGCGCGCCACCAGCCGCGAGCAGCTCGATGCGCTGTACACCGAGCTGTCGGGCCATCCGATGGTCAAGATTGTCATGTAATTAAGCTTGCTGGCGCTGGAAGGCTTCGATTTCTTCCAGCAGCCAGGCGCGGAACGCCAGCACCTGCGGCTTGCTTGCCGCAGCGGGCGGCGTGACGAAAAAGTATTCGTCCGGGCTGGGCGTGGCAATATCGAACAGCCGTAGCAGCTGCCCGGAGGCGATCTCCTGCATTGCCACCACGTGCCGCACCAGCGCCACGCCGTTGCCGTCCGCAGCGGAACGGATCAGCATCGATAAATCCTCGAACAACAGCCCGCCGGACGGTTCCGGCAGGTCGACGCCGGCTGCCTGCAGCCACGGTGTCCAGTGCTCCAACGAGCGCAGCAGCGTGTGCCGCGCCAGGTCGGCTGGCCGCACCGGTAGTTGTCCGCCGCGATAGTGGGGACTTACTACCGGGTAGTACACATCCCCCATCAGCCGCAACACCACCATCCCCGGGTAATGGCCGCGTCCGAAGCGGATGCCCACGTCCACGCCTTCCCGCGCCAGATCCTGCATGTGGCCGCTCGACTGCAGCACCACTTCGATATCCGGATGCAGCTCGATGAATTTGCCCAGCCGTGGCGCCAGCCAGCGCGCCGCAAACGACGGAATCGAGGTGATGGTCAGCCGCTGGTTGATGGTGGTGGCGCGCAGCGCGTCGGCGGCGGCGGCGATATCGGCAAAGGCCTTGCCGAGGAACTGGGCGAACTTCAGGCCGTCGTTAGTTATTTTCACCTGGCGGCCGTTGCGCACGAACAGCGGCCTGCCCAGCTCTTCTTCCAGTCCTCGCACCTGATGGCTGATGGCGCCGTGCGTCAGGTGCAATTCCTCCGCCGCGCGCGAGAAATTCTCGTGGCGGGCCGCCGCCTCGAAGGCGCGTAGTGCGGAAAAATTGGGCAGGCGGCGTGCCATCCTGTGGATAACTATGTGAGTAAAAATAACAAGAATTGCGAAAATATACCGTTATACAGGGACTTACACAAGGTTTACCATGTGAATAAATCTACCTAGCGGAGCTTGCCATGCCTTTTGAACTGTACGTCGATAGCCTCTACACCAGTCCCTATGCCCTGTCCGCCTTCGTGGCGCTGACCGAGAAGGGCTTGCCTTTCAGCGTCAAGACTGTGGATCTGGAGGGCGGCGAACAGCGCCTGCCCGGCTACGCGGGCCGTGCAGTGACCGGCCGCGTGCCGGCGCTGGTCGAGGGCGAAGGGGATCATCAATTCGTGCTGACCGAGTCGAGCGCCATCACGGAATATCTGGACGAGTCCTTCCCGGCGCCGGAATACGTGTCTCTGTACCCACAGGACCGCCGCCAGCGCGCGCAGGCGCGTCAGATCCAGGCTTGGGTGCGCAGCGACCTGCTGCCGGTGCGCGCTGAGCGCGACACGGAAACTGTATTCTTCGGCAAAGCCTGCGCGCCGCTGAGCGAGACCGCGCAGCAAGCGGCCGCCAAGCTGGTGCACGTGGCCGGGCGCTTCGTGCAGGGGCCGCAGAACATCTTCGGCGCGTGGTCGATTGCCGATACCGATCTTGCCATCCTGCTCAGCCGGCTGGTGCGCAATGGCGACGAGGTGCCGGCCAAGCTGCAGGAATACGTCGAATTCCAGTGGCAGCGCCCGTCGGTTCAGGCTTGGCTGGCAAGGCACCAGCCGGGCTGAAAAGAGCCGCCGGGGTATAATGGCGGCATGACGTCTCCTACCTCTCCCGAGATCAAGCATCTCGGCAAAGCCGATTACGACAGTACGTTTGCCGCCATGCGGGCCTTCACCGACGCCCGCACGCCGGACACGCGCGACGAACTGTGGATCGTCGAGCATCCGCCGGTCTACACGCTGGGCCTGGGCGCCGACCGCGGCCACCTGCTGGCCGGCGCGTCCGAGATCCCGGTGGTGCAGACCGACCGCGGCGGCGAAGTCACCTACCACGGCCCCGGCCAGGTGGTGATTTACCTGCTGATGGACCTGCGCCGCAACAAGCCCGGCGGCAAGCTGTACGCGCGCCAGTTCGTGCATAAAATCGAGCAGGCAATCATCAATGTGCTACAGGCGTATAATCTCGTTGGTGAGCGCGTTGAAGGCGCGCCGGGCATCTACATGGCCGGCGGCGACCACAAAGGCGCCAAGATTGCCGCGCTGGGCTTGAAGGTACGCGGCAATGGCTGCACCTACCACGGGCTGTCGCTGAATGTGGCGATGGATCTGGCCCCGTTTTCCTGGATTAACCCTTGCGGCTATGCCGGACTGGAAACAGTCGATATGCGCACTGTTGGCGCACAGGCAATGCTGTCTGACGTACAACAGCAGCTGGCCGAGGAATTAGTCCGCGTCCTGGCGACCAACGAATAAAACTGATTATGACCACCGAAACTACTCCAGCTTACAACCCGAGCGAAAAGCAAAAAGGCGCCAGCAAGACTTCGCGCATCCCGATCAAGATCGTGCCGGTCGAGCAGGTCGAGCGCTTGAAAAAGCCGGACTGGATTCGCGTCAAAGCCGGTTCGCCGAACACCCGCTTCTACGAAATCAAGGAAACGCTGCGCGAGAACAAGCTGGTCACCGTGTGCGAAGAAGCGAGCTGCCCGAACATCGGCGAATGCTTCGGCAAGGGCACGGCCACCTTCATGATCATGGGCGACAAGTGCACCCGCCGCTGCCCGTTCTGCGACGTCGGCCACGGCCGTCCGGACCCGCTGGACAAGGATGAGCCGACCAATCTGTCGCACACCATCGCCAAGCTGCGCCTGAGCTACGTCGTGATCACCTCGGTCGACCGCGACGACCTGCGCGACGGCGGCGCCCAGCACTTTGTCGAGTGCATCTCCAACACCCGCGCGCTGTCGCCGAAGACCCAGATCGAAGTGCTGGTGCCGGACTTCCGCGGCCGCCTGGAAAAAGCGCTGGCCATCTTCGCCGACGGCCTGCCGGACGTGATGAACCACAACCTGGAAACCGTGCCGCGCCTGTACAAGGAAGCGCGTCCGGGTTCGGACTACATGCACTCGCTGAAGCTGCTGAAGGACTTCAAGGCGCTGTACCCGCACGTGAAAACCAAGTCGGGCATCATGGTCGGCCTGGGCGAGACCGACGAAGAAATCCTGCAAGTGATGCGCGACATGCGCGAGCACGACATCGACATGCTGACCATCGGCCAATACCTGGCGCCGTCGAACAGCCACCTGCCGGTGCGCCGCTACGTGCACCCGGACGTGTTCAAGCAGTTCGAAGAAGAAGCCTACAAAATGGGCTTCAAGCACGCCGCCGTGGGCGCCATGGTGCGCTCCTCGTACCACGCGGACGAGCAGGCACACAACGTCCTGGCCGCCGGCTAATGAACAGGGCTCCTCAGGGAGCCCTTTCTGCATATTGGGGTTGACGTTGTTTGAGCTTTAAAGCGCGCGGCACCAACCCACCCCGCACACCGTTGGCTTCAGGGTCTGACCCCGTACGGGGTCAGACCCTTTCGGTCGGGGTGCTTTTCAGGACGGTAGTTGAGGCTTACGAGTATTCATCGCAAGTACCCCGTCGTTAGACTGTATCCAGCGGGGGCGAAAATTTGTATGATTTCCATAATTCGCCACCGCATTTAGGAAACTACGGGCCTGCATCAGCATGAGTGTACGTATCGAGGAGTCTTGGAAACTGCAGCTGCAGCAGGAGTTTGAGCAGCCCTACTGGGAATCCCTGACCTCGTTCGTGCGCAGTGAATATGCCGCCGGGCCGTGCTGCCCGGCCGGTAAAAATATCTTCCGCGCTTTCGACCTCACGCCGTTCGATCAGGTGAAGGTGGTCATCCTCGGCCAGGATCCGTATCACACGCCCGGTGCGGCGATGGGCTTCTGCTTCTCGGTCCCGGACGGCAACCGGCCGCAGCCCAGCCTGCAAAATATTTTCCAGGAACTCCACAACGACCTTGGCCTCGAGCGCCGCCAGACCGACCTCACGGACTGGGCGCAACAAGGCGTGTTCCTGCTCAACAGCGTGCTGACGGTGCGCGCGCGCGAAGCCGGTTCGCACGCCAACCAGGGCTGGGAAAAATTCACCGACAGCGCCATCCGCGCGCTCTCGCAGCAGCGCGAACACATCGTCTTCATTTTGTGGGGCAGCTACGCCATCGCCAAGCGGGCGCTGATCGACAGCCGCAAGCATCTGGTGATCACCTCACCGCACCCGTCGCCGTTCTCCGCGCACAAGGGCTTCTTTGGCAGCAAGCCCTTCTCGCGCGCCAACGATTATCTGCTCGCCAACGGTCAGCCGCCGATCCACTGGGCCTGAACATCGAACGCGCGTTCGACGAACCAAACCAGCGCCACCAGCGCGATCACGAGGGAGCCGCCGCTCAGCAAGCGGCGATAGAACCACGTCCGCCGCAGCAGGAACGCCAGCGGCAAAAACACGGCGACAATGCACAGCTGGCCGATCTCCACGCCGAGGTTGAAGCCGAACAGGCTGGCCAGCAGCGCGCCCTGTGGCAGGCCAAGGTCGATCAGCACGCTGGCAAATCCGAAACCGTGGATCAGGCCGAAGCCAAACGCCGCCACCGGCCGCCGTCCGCGGAATAGCGGATAGAGGTTGTTCAGCGCCGCCAGAATGACGGACGCCGCAATCGCCGATTCCACCAGCCGCGACGGCAGCGAGATCAGCGACAGGCTGGCCAGGGTCAGCGTCAGCGAGTGCGCCAGCGTGAACGCGGTCACCACTTTCAGCACGTCGATGAAGGCGCCGCGCAGGTTGTCGGCCGGCGCGGCCAGCAGCACCGCCGGCAGCAGCAGCGACAGCAGGAACAGGATGTGGTCGTAGCCGATCCAGATGTGCCACACGCCGTCGCGCACGTAGGCGCTGAATTGCTGCAGCTGGTCCGGCGCCGACAGCGACAGGCGCTGCTGCGCATGCGCCGGGTCGAAAATCGCGGTGGTGGTGACGCCGTCGTGGGTCAGCCGCAGCAACCCCTTGTGTTGCGGATCGAGGTCGGCAAACAGGCGGTAGCCGATGGTCAGCGCGCGCACCGGCCCGGCGCAACTGGCCTCGAAGCGCAGCACGCTGTAGGCGCCGTCGGTATGCTGGTCGATCAGCTGTTCGCCGGGCGCGATGCGGCAGGCGCCGTTGTCATCCGCCAGTTGCAGGCGTTCCAGCGCGTAGGCGGCGATGGCGGCATGGCGGGCGCGGATTTCGTCCCAGGTCAGTTTGCCGTCGCCATCCTGATCCAGGCCGATGGCGTAGTCCAGGTCGCGCAGGGCGATATCCCAATGGCCGGTCAGCCGTTCGCCCTGCACGGCCAGCGACAAATAGCTGTCGCTCGGCTTGTGCGCCGAGGCCGGCGCCAGCGCGCCGCACAGCATGAACATCAGCAGCAGCCGGCGCAGCATCATGACCCCGCTTTCAGCTGGCGCAGCAGACGCGTGGCCGTGACGTCCTCGGTGCCGTGCGCGGCGATCCAGTCGGCGGCCGGTTTGGCGGCGGCCGCGTCGCGCGCCTGGGCGGCCGCTTCGAGATAGATGCGCAGGTCGGCCGGTTCCTTTTGCACCGTCCAGTTCTTGCGCGCCAGCGCCAGGGCGGCGGGCACATCGCGCCGCAACCACAGTTCAAAACGCGCCTGTTCGCGCTGGTGCACGGTGTCGCCGCGCTGGCCGGCCGCGTCGAAGCGCGCCGCCAGTTCGCGGATGTCGGCCTGCAGCGCCTGGCGCTGGCCGGCCTGCTGCAACGCCAGCGCGCGCCGCAGCAGCAGCGCGTCAATGCGTTCCTGGCCTTGCAGCAGCTTGAGCACGTCGGCGGCGCGGCCCTGGTCCAGCAGCAGGTCGGCGTACGCGCCTTGCAGATAGCTGTCGTGCGGGCTCATGTCCAGCGCCTGGCGGAAGCGCGACTCGGCGGCGGCGCCATCGCCGCGCCGCTGCGCCATCTCGGCCAGCAGGGTCCACGCCCACACCTTGAGTTCGGCCGGCGCGTTGGGACTGCGTGCCAGCGTCAGGTCCAGCAGTTGTTCGCTGGTGGCCGCCTTGCCGGTCACGGCGCCGACGTTGGCCAGGCAGGTAATGGCGGCCAGGTCGATGGACAAGGTGGACACGCGCGCGCAGCTGGCCTTGGCGCCGGCGTAGTCGCCTTGCACGGTTTGCACGGTGGCCTGGGTCAGCCACGCTTGCGCGTTGCCGGGATTGGCTGCCAGTACGGCGCGCAGGTCTGACAGCGCGGCGCTGAATTGGTGTGTGCTTTGCCGGACAGTGGCGCGCAACAGGCGCACTTCGCTGGGCGGCGCCGGCTGTTGCCACCACGGCTGTAGCGCCGCCTGGGCGTAGCCGAGATAGCGCGGATCGGTTTCGCTGCGGGCCAGCGCGATGTAGCGGCGCGCCAGACTGGCGGCCAGCGTGACGTCGTCCGGATGCGCGTTCAGCTGGCTGCGCAGGCGGCGGATGTCCTGCTGTACCGAATCACCACGGCGCGGCACGGTCTCCACCACTTGCTTGCCGCTGGCGGGAATGTATGGCGCCGCCTGCGCCATGGCGGCAAGGCAACCCATCACTGCAAAGAGTAGTTTATGCATGAGTGAATTGAGGCGGACGTGTGGGCGTCCGCCTTCTCCGGTTATTTCACGGCAACCGGTTCGCTATCTTCCGGCGTGGTCACGGCCACGCTGTCGGTCGCTTGCGGTTCGCCGGTGGTTTCGGCCCCGTCGCCGATCACCGCCAGCACAGCGGTGACAAACTTGTCGACCATGGAGACCGGCGGCATGGTCGGCGTGGTGGGCGGCGCTTCGTCGTGATGGCTGCTGCCGCCGCAGCCGCCCAGCACCAGTAGCGCGCTCAGGCCCAGTGTCAGGCCCGCCGCTCTCATGGCGCCCTCCGCGCGGCCACCGCCATGGCGCCGCTTTGCGGCGAACCGGGCAGCGGATCCTTCAGGTAAGGGAAGGCGGCGCTGAAGTAGCTGTCGTCAAGGTAGGCGCCATCGGTGAAGTGCAGGCCGCCCGCCGGCGCGTCGGTGGGTGCGCAACCGAGGTTCAGCGTGCACAGTTTGCCCATCACCACGCGCAGCGCGATATCGACCACGTCATCGCCCGGACGGCGGCCGTTCGGGAAGCCGGCATTGTCGCCACCGATCACGCCCAGGCGGCTCTGCTTGCCCATGGCCGCAGGCGGCGTGCTGGTGTTCAGGCGCAGCATTTCGGACGCCGTCACGGTGGCGGGCTGGTTCAGGCCTTTGACGCCGGTCAGGAACGCTGCCACCAGGTCGTTGCGCGGGAAGTTGGTTGGCGCCTTGGCGCCAGCGCTGCCGTACAGGATTTCAATCAGCGCCGGCAAGGTCGGGTTGGTCACGTAGGTGGCGAACTGCGCATCGCCGGACGGCTTGCTGGCGTTGAAGGTGTCCTTGTCCTTCAGGCCAATCACCACCTCGTTCACCAGCGGCATGCCGAGGCGCGAGACCTGGGTCCAGGCGCCGCCCTCTTTCGACGGCGCGCCGCTGTTTGGCGTCGGGTTCAGCAGCCGGCCCTGGCGCACGCTGGCCGTGGTCCAGCCGCCGATGACCGGATCGGTGCTGCCGGACGCGGTCAGGCAGGAGGCCGCCACTTCCATCGAAATGGCGGTGACGTTCTTGCCGGCCAGGTCATCCTTGGCAGCGCTCTCTGCATTGGAGGCGAACTCGGTGGCTGGGGCCTTGATGTTGACCAGGTCGAAGGTCTCGCCCAGGTTGACCACGAACGGATCCTTGCGCTGGCCGACGAACACCCGTGCCGGCGTGCTGCAGCCGGGGATGTTGACGTTGTAGACGTGCGCCGCCGCATACGCCGCGTAATTCGGAATCGACTTGTTGCCGATATTGTCGAGCGGCTTGTCGAAGGTGGTGCTGCCGTCGGCGGCATTGGTCACGCTGGCGCGGGTGCCGCTGCGGCGGTCGCCGCGCACCACGCCGATGGTGTAGGTTTCGCGTACGTTGGCGCCGGCCGCGTTGGGCGCGGCGATGGCGCCGCCGTTGATCACCAGCGGGATCGAGACCTGTTTGCCGCCCACGGTCAGTTTGGTGTCCTTGTTGGTGTTATTGAAGCGGAACTGGAAGGTCAGGTCTTCCTTGGCGTCGCCATTGTTGTCGATGTGAATTTCGTACAGCGCGTTGGGGTCCATTGCAAAGTAGTTGGGACCGCCGCCCGGATCCTGCAGCGGCACATAGTCCGCAATCAGGGTGACAAAGTTGGCGCGCCCGGCTTCGTAGCTGCGGAACATATAGAAGTCGGTGCCGTCGACCTTGGGGCTCTGCGTAATGAACGGTGCCTCGCGGTGGCTGGACGCCAGCGCCGCCGGCAGGCAGGCGCCGGCCAACGCGCCAGCGACCGCCAGGCGCACCGCCTTGATGATGATAGTTTGCATTTTGCTTTCTCCTTATGAACGAACCTCCTGTGGGTACTGCAGGCTGGTATACGCAGGTCCCTGCGCGCCAGATTCAACTTTCTTTTAAAAATTGTGCGTGAGGGTCAGGCGCAGCGTGCGCGGCTCGACCGGGTGGGAATGCACATCGCTGACGCCCTCGGCCGGCTCGCCCGCCAGGCGCGACGGGTAGTAATAGTCGATATCGCTGGCGCGCCGGTTGAACAGGTTGAAACCGTCCAGCGTCAGCCGCGTGCGGCGGCCCAGCTGGTAGCCGATGCGCCCGTAAGCCAGCGTGGTGGCTGCCGAGCGCACGCTGTCGTCCTCGACCAGCGGGCGCGGGCCGAAGAAGCGCAGCTCGAAGCCGCCGGACCAGCGGCCCCGGTCCTTGACGGTGACGCCGAACGAGGCCACCTTGTTGAGCGCCTCCGGCACGTGGTTGCCGGCCGGGTCGCCCTGGCGGTAGCGCGCGTGCGAGACGGCCAGGTCGAGGTCGAACAGCAGCCACGGCGCGGCGATGTAGTGGTTGCTCCACTCGACGCCGGCGCGGCGGCTGGCGCGGCTGGCTTCGGTCTGGCCGCTGTCGCCGGCGTAAACCAGTTCCGAATCGATATCGAGCGCCCACAGCGCCAGCGAACTTTGCAGACCCGGCAGCCATGCGCTGCGCACCCCGAGTTCGGCGCCGCGCGTGCCTACCAGCGGCGGCGCCGCTTCGCTTCCGGTCACGCCGCGCGCGTCGTTGCTGTGGAAGCCGGCGCCGTAGTTGATGAAGTATTCGGTCTGCGCCCACGGCCCGAAGATCAGCGACAGCTTGGGAGAGAACCGGTGGCCCGTGGCGCGCGCGTCGTTGACCTTGAAGCGGTAGGCATCGTAGCGCAGGCCGGCGATGCTGCGCAGGGTCGGCGTCCAGTAGCTGGTGTTTTCCGCGTACAGGCCGATGCTGGCTTCGTCGATGCGGTCCTCGCGCACGGTGGCCAGGCGCTGGCGCGCCGCCGTGGCGTACAGGCCGATCGGCGCCAGATGGTCGTAGCGCGCCTGCACGCCCAGCTGGTTGCGCATGTCGACGCCGCCCAGATTACCCAGCCACGCCTGGCTGAGGGCGCCGCCGCCCATCGTGCGGCGTTCGCTTTGCTGGAACTGGTCGCCGTTGACCGCATCGTTGAGCAGGTAGGTGAAGTTGCTGTACAAGTCGAGGCTGGAACGCAGCAGGTAGGCCGAGGCCTGCGTGACGCGGTCGCTGTCGCGGCGGTGCAGGTTCCACGCCAGGCTGGTGCGCGCGGTGTCGCCGCCGTCCCTGGGATCGAGGCTGCCGAAGCGGCCGATCAGGCCATCCTGCACGGCGCGCAGCGGTACCTGGTCGGTGGCGTTCCAGCGGTTGCGGTAAGCCATGGCGGTGATGCTGTAGCCGTCCTGCGCGTCGCCCTGGCTGTAGCGCAGCGTGGTGCTGGCTTTACGCACTTGTTCCGGCACCTGCCACGGGCCGTTGTTGCGGCTCACTTCGAGGCCGTACAGCAGCGTGCCGCCGGCTGCAGCCAGCGAATCGGCCAGCACGCCGCGCTGGTAGCCATAGCTGCCTGCCGTCAGGCTGGCGATGCCCTGCTTGAGCCGGTCGCTCAGCGCGATGTGCGCGGCGCCGGCCGAGGAGAAGTCGCCCTCGGCGGCGAAGTAGCTGCCCTTCTTGTAGTCGATGCGTTGCACCAGTTCCGGAATCAGGAAGTTGAGGTCGGAATAGCCCTGGCCGTGGGCGTGGCTGCGCATATTGACCGGCACGCCGTCGACCCAGGTGGCGAAGTCGGTGCCGTGGTCGAGGTTGAAGCCGCGCAGGAAGTATTGGTTGGCCTTGCCGTCGCCGCTGTGCTGGGTGACGATCATGCCGGGCACGAATTCCAGCAGCTCGCCGGTGCGCAGCGCGGGCCGGTTGGCGATCAGGTTGACCGTCACCGTACCCTGGCTGGCGGCGTCGGAGGTGCCGACCGCGTTGTCGTAATGGCCCAACACGGTCACGCTGGCCAGCGCGCCGTCCTGGTCTTCAGTGGCCAGCGCCGCGCCCTGCCACAGCGCCGTGCAAACCGCTATCGTTCCGCTCCTGATCGCCATTCCGCCTCCCGGTCGTTGTCGGGCTTGTACGTAGATGGGCTGCGATTGGATTCAAAATATTTCGTTTCGTGCAGCGTTGGGAATATGGTAATTTTCGTCATCTCTATCTCAAGGCAAGCCGTGTCCGACGTCCCCAACCTCGACCCGCAACAACTGCGCAGCTGGCTGAATCGCGCCGCTCAGCACGATGCCGCCGCGTTCCGTTTGTTGTATGACGCCACATCAGCGAAACTGTTTGGCTTCGCGCTGCGTATATTAGGCAAGCGCGAGCTTGCGGAAGAGGTCCTGCAGGAGAGTTTCGTCGCGATCTGGCACAACGCCGGCACCTATCAAAGCCACCTGGCCGCACCGATGACGTGGATGACCACCATCGTGCGCAACAAGGCCTTTGATCTGCTGCGCCGTAGCGATGTCGCCACCGAAATCGATGGAGACCCATTTGACGCCGCAATCATGGACGCACTACACGACCCCGCCGCCACGCCGATCGAGGCACTCGAACTGAGCCGAGACGCCGCCGCGCTGGCCTATTGCATGTCGGTGCTGGACGGCGCACACCGTCAGGTGCTGGGACTGGCCTTTTTCCACGACTTGTCGCACAGCGAAGTGGCGCAACAGATGGCGCTGCCGATCGGTACCGTCAAGACCTGGATCCGCCGCAGCCTGGATAAGCTCAAGACCTGCCTGACCAAGGGAGCGCGCCCATGAACATCCGCGACAACGCGCCGCTGCGCGAAAAGCTGGCGGCAGAATATGTGTTGGGCACACTCAAGGGCGGCGCGCGCCGCCGTTTCGAAAGCTATATGCACAACGACGCCGCGTTGCGCCTGCTGACGGTGGAATGGCAGGAGCGGCTGGCCCCGATGGCCGAGTTTGCGCCTGCCGTGCAGCCAAGCCAGCAGGTGTGGGCGGGCATCGAACGGCGCCTGAACCTGCGCCCTGCGCGCACGGGATGGCTGGCATCGCTGAACTTCTGGCGCGGGCTGGGCATCGCCTCGACCGCGGTGGCGGCCTTGCTGGCGGTTGTCATCAGCACCCGCGTGCTCGATCAGCCGCAGCTCGATTACGTCGCCACGCTGACCGATGACAAGGCGCACACGGCGCTGGTGCTGACCGGCGATACCCAGCACAAGGCGCTCACTGTGCGCCTGGTCGGCAACGCGCCGGTGGCCAGCGACAAGACGCTGCAGCTGTGGGCGGTGCCGAAACAGGGTAATCCGCGCTCGCTGGGCCTGCTGGCCGATAAAGGCGAGGTCAGGCTGGCGCTGGGCAGCAATGCCATCGGCGACGATGTCGCGCTATTGGCGGTGTCGCTCGAGCCGAAGGGTGGCTCACCCGACCCGAACGGCCCGACTGGCCCTATACTCTACAAAGGCGCGTGGGTACGCGTCATGTAGACAAGGACCGCTATGGATGCTGAAAAATTCACTACCGCCTATTTCAACCAGTTCGGCAAAGGGACTTTGCCGGACCATCTGGGCATCGTCATTACCTCGGTGAAGGAAAACGAGATCGTGGCCGAGTTCACGGTCGCGCCAAACCACCTGGCGCCGAACGGCTTCCTGCACGCCGGCAGCGTGGTCACGCTGGCCGACACCGCTTGCGGCTACGCCTGTTTCTCGCACTTGCCGGAGGGGGCGCAAAACTTCACCACCATCGAGCTGAAATCGAACCACCTGGGCACCGCACGCGACGGCACGGTGGTGGCCACGGCCACTGCGGTGCACCTCGGCCGCACCACGCAGGTGTGGGACGCCACCGTCACCAACAAAGCCACTGGCAAGACAATAGCGTTGTTCAGGTGCACGCAAATGGTTTTATACCCGAAATAGCTGGTAAATTCGTCCTCATGTGTAACGCTTTTGAGGACAAACGATGATGAAACGCTCTCGCATGGCCGCCGTTGGCCTGTTGCTGGCCTGTTCGCTGGCGCAGGCCCAGACGCCGTACACCGAGGACTCCACCTATCAAGGCCTCGGCGGCAAGGAAGGCATCAAGAAGATCGTCGATACCTTCGTCACGCTGATCACCACCGATCCGCGCATCAAGGACAGTTTCACCGACTTCGATATCCCGCAGCTCAACAAGCGGCTGCAGGAGCAGTTCTGCGAGTTCGCCGGCGGTCCGTGCAAATACACCGGCAAGTACCACGACAAGGCGATGGATGGCGTCGGCCCGGTGCGCGACATGAAGACGGTGCACCAGGACCTGCAGATCACCAACGCCATGTTCAACGCGTTGACCGAGGATTTGCAGATCGCGATGGAGCAGCACAACATTCCGAGCAGCGTATCGAACAAGCTGGTCGCCAAGCTGGCGCCCATGCAGCGCGATATCGTGACCAAATAAATCCGCCAGGAGCACACCATGAAAAAACTGATTCCAGCTTTGCTGGCTGCATGCGCGTGCGCCGCTGCGGGCGCGCAGGATATGGGCAAGCTGCTGGCCACCGGCGGCGTGTCGCAAGTGGAAGGCGCGGGCGGCGGCGGTATCACGCCGTGGGCGCTGATCACCAGTTACGGTTCGCGTGACAGCTGGGGCGCGAATGCGCACTACACGGCCGTCCATACCCAGGATTATCAGCTGAAAACCTACGGCGTCGCGGTCGGCATTCAGGACCGTCTGGAACTGTCCTTCGCCAACCAGGAATTCACCGGCAGCCTGGCGCCGCTCGACAAGCTCAACATCAAGCAGGATATCGTCGGCCTCAAATACAGGGTGCTGGGCGATGCGGTGTATGAGCAGGACTCATGGGTGCCGCAGGTCGCTGTGGGCGTCATGTACAAGAAGAACAAGGGCATCCACGGGCTGGAAGCGCTGGGCGTTACCAACGTCAAGCACCTCGGCGCCAAGGATGATAGCGGCTACGATTACTACGTCTCCGCTACCAAGATCTATCTCGAATACAGCCTGCTGCTGAACGCCACGCTGCGCGCCACCCGCGCCAACCAGATGGGCATCCTCGGCTTCGGCGGCGACCGCAATGACGACACGCGCCTGAAGCCGGAATTCTCAGCCGCCTATCTCATCAACCGCAAGCTGGCCGTCGGCGCCGAGTACCGCTTCAAGCCGCACAACCTCGGCGTCGATGACGAGAAGGCGTACTACGACGCCTTCGTGGCCTGGTTCCCGACCCGGAACTTCTCGGTGACGGCGGCCTACGCCAATCTCGGCGACATCACCATCTTCAATCCGAAGAAGCAGAAGGGCTGGTACTTGTCGCTGCAAGCCGGTTTCTAGTAGCTTTTGTAGGGCAGGAATTTGCCGCTCAGGACCACTTGCACGCGGTCGCCCTTGGGATCGGCTTCGCGCTGGATATCCATCGAGAAGTCGATCGCGCTCATGATGCCGTCGCCGAATTCCTCGTGGATCAATTCCTTGATGGTGGTGCCGTACACGCTGACGATTTCGTACCAGCGGTAGATCAGCGGATCGGTCGGCACTGCAGTCGGCAGTGAACCTTTGTAGGGCACGATTTGCAGCCAGGCGGCTTCTTCATCGGTAAGGCCGAACAGTTCCTGCGCTTTGTCGGCCTGGGCGCGGTTGAAGGTCATCTGGCCGAGCAGCGCGGCGGTCGTCCATTCCTTGCTCTGGCCGAAGTGCTGCGCGAGGTCGGCCCAGCGCATCTTTTTGGCGACCTTGGTGGCGATGATTTTTTGCGTGACTTGGTTGCGGTCCATGATGGCTTCCCTTGGTGGTTGGAGAAGCCGAACATCATGCAAGCGCCGTGCCAATCAACCGTTCAGCGACTCCGCCAGCAGCTTGTGCAGGGCCGGGAAATCCGGCTCGCCCAGATAACGCTTGAGGATTTTGCCATCCTTGCCGATCACGAAAGTGGTTGGCGTCATGGAGACATTGCCGTAGGCCTTGGCGGCCGAGCCGTCCGCATCCAGCGCGACCTTGAATGGCAGCTGGCGCGTTTCGGCGTAGTTGATGACGTAGTTGGCCGGATCGTAGTTCATGGCCACGGCCACGAACTCCAGGCCCTGGCCTTTGAACTTGTTGTAGGTGTCGACCATTTTGGGCATCTCGGCCACGCAAGTGGTGCACGAGGTGGCCCAGAAATTCACCATCACCACCTTGCCCTTGAGGCTTGCTGGCGTGATCTTCTCGCCCTTGATGCTGAGGAAGGTAAGCTCGGGCGCAACCTCGCGCTTGGCCAGCGTGGTGTAAGCACCAAAGCCGATAGCGGCAATCGCCACGGCGGCGATGACCGGTTTTACCCAAGCGCGTGAGGAATTACTCATAGTCCGCTCTGCGAGTTGGTATTGGCGGCTTTAGGCTGGTAGCTTTTCCACTCGTCCTCGGTGATGTACTCGAACAGCTTCACCACCTTGTTCACGCCGCTGACGCCGCGTGCGATGTCGGCGCCGATCTGGCCTTCGCGCTGGGTCACGCGGCCCTGCAGGTAGACCACGCCGCGCTCGGTCACGACCTGATACGAGTTGGCCGAAATGTCTTTCGCATCGACCAGGCTGGCCTTGACCTTGGTGGTGATGATGGTGTCGCTGGAACGCGAGGTGTAGCTCGACGGACCAGCGATTTCCAGTTCGTTGATCACATCGATCACGCCTTCGATGCCGCGGATTTCGCGTTCGATGGCCGCTTTCATCGCTTCGTCGCGCACTTCGCCGGTCAGCAGGGCGCGGCGGTTGAAGCTGTTGATGTTGACGTGCGCAGCATCGCCGCCCACGTTGTTGGCCTTGATGGCGCCCTTGACTTCAATCGCGCGGTCTTCGGTCTGCGCGCCAAAGGTGCGGCGGTCGGAGGCCGCCAGCGTACCGGAAACGGCGCCGCCCGCGACCAGCGCGACGCAGCCCGACAAGGAAGCCAGCATGGCGCCGCACAGCACGCTCATGGCCAGCGGACGTTGTACCTTTTTCCAGATAGCGCTGGAATTACTCATTCACATCTCCTCCGAACAGGGCGACGTCGATGCCGTCGCAAATGCAATGGATGGTCACCAGGTGGACTTCCTGGATACGGGCAGTACGGTCATGCGGCACGCAGATATGCACGTCGGCGTCGGTCAGCATCTTGCCGATGGCGCCGCCGCCTTTGCCGGTCAGGGCCACCACGCGCATCTCGCGCTCCAGCGCCGCCTCGATCGCGGCCATCACGTTGGCCGAGTTGCCCGAGGTGGAAAACGCCAGCAGGATATCGCCGGCCTGGCCGAACGCTTGTACCTGCTTGGAGAAAATCTCGCGGTAGCTGTAGTCGTTGGCCACGGCGGTCAGGATCGAGGTGTCGGTGGTCAGGGCGATGGCCGGCAGCGGGAAACGTTCACGCTCGAAGCGGCCCACCAGCTCAGCCGCGAAGTGCTGGGAGTCGGCGGCCGAACCGCCATTGCCGCACACCAGGATCTTGTTGCCGTTGGACAGCGCCGAGAACATCATCTCGATCGCCTGCGCAATGTGCGGGGCGAGGACGGTGGCGGATTGGATTTTGAGTTCGGCACTTTCGTGGAAGTGCGAGAGAATGCGTTGATTAGTCATAGTGTGCTGATTATAGTGCAGTCGTCCGGTCGGCCGGACAAGCGCTGTTAAAAATGCTTACATCTCCAGCACGTTTTGTATCCATGATAACTTTTCATCATCGATGGCCACCAGGTCGAAGCGGCACGGCGGCGGGATTTTATGGCGTAACAGATAATATTGCGCTGCCCGCAACAGGCGCTGCTGCTTGGCCGGAGTGACGCTGTAGACCGCGCCGCCGAAGCGGAGGCTGGCGCGCCGCCGCACTTCCACGAACACCAGCGTCGGCCCTTCCATCATGATCAGGTCGATTTCACCGGCCTTGCACAGGAAATTGCGCTCCAGCAGCGTCAGGCCCTGGGCGTGGAGGTGGGCCAGCGCCCTGTCCTCGCCCAGTTTGCCCAGCCGCTGCTGTGGAGTGCGCGGCATGGCTGCCTCATTGGTTCAGCGGCGCCGGGGCGCCGTTCTGGTAGATGGCCGATTGCTCGATGCGCTCGAATTGCGCCGGGCCCTGGCCGAAGTCGATGGTCAGCTTGCCGGTCACGCCGTCCAGCTGGAAGCGGCCGACCGGGTGGCGGCCGATTTCGCGCGCCACGCGGAAAGCATCGATGCCAAGCGCGTACAAACGGGCCATGTCGGCGCTGCCGACCCCGGTTTGCAGCGGACGCGGATAGACCATCACGGCCGGATGGTCGCGCTGCACCTGCCATGGCAAGTCCAGCAGGCGCACGCCCTCCAGGTCCTGGGTCGGGAAATTGTTGACGCGGCCGGGATTCAGCGCCGAGGTGCCGTAGATCGGCAGGCTGCTGAACTGCTCGGTTGGCGCCGGCGGGGCTGGCGGCAGCGCGTCGGCGGTGCTGAAGGTGGGATTGGTCGGCTCGCTGGTCATGGCGCTGGCCAAGGCCAGGCGCAGCTGGCGGGTCTGGTCGGCGCCCATGGCCGAGAACAGCAGCGCCGGCAGGTTCTGGCGCAGGTTGGCGCGCAGCGCCACCAGTTCGGGATCGCTCAGGTAGCCATCTTGCGCGCTCAGCTCGATGGTGCGCACCGGCCGGCCCAGCTTTTGCCACTGGGCGGCAAAGGCGTTGGCGACGCGGCGCTGCCAGGCGGTGCTGGTGGTCAGCACCAGCGCCGCGCCGTCCGGCTGTTCGGCGGCGGCCCATTGCGCGGCCTGCCGCGCTTCCTCCTCGATCGACAGGCCCATCGCCAGCATGTGCGGCGGCAGCGGCGCGGCATCCGGCTGGCCGTAGCCTTCCGGGTAGTTCAAGGCGATGGTGGGCTTGCTGACCAGCGGGCTGGACGCCACCGTGGCCACGGCCGGGCGCGACAGCGGGCCGACCACGATATCCTGGTTTTGCAGCGCGCGGGCGTAGGCGGCCAGGATATCCTGCGGTACGTCGCCGGTGTCCAGCATGGTGACGGTGATGTTGTCGCGGTCGCGCTCCCAGGCCGCCATGAAGCCGTCGCGCACCGAGGCCGCGGCGGCGCCCAGCGTTTCTGAGCGCAGCGGCAGCAGCAGGCCGATGCGGATCGGCGCGTTGGAGGGAACGGCGTTGTCGCCGGCGCGGACGATCGCCGGCGGTTCGGCGCGCGGCGCCATCTGGCTGCGGTCCTCAGGCGTGGCGCCGGGCAGGGTGACGGCAAACACCTCGGCCGCAGGCGGGGTTGGCTCCGGCGGCGGCTTGGGCAGCGGCGGCGGCAGCGGTTTTGGCGCGACCGGCGGCGGCAGGCTTGTTTTTGCGGGCTGGGGCGAGCACAATCCTCCCGGCGCGTCGCAAAACGGCGTGCTGCATGCACTCAGTACTGCGGCAGCCATGCACAGCAGCGTCAACCTCACACTTTTCATCCTTGTCCCCAATGAGCGACCACGTATCCAGTTCCATCGCCAGCCTGCCCGTTATGGGCGAAACGGCGCACCAGACCTATCCTAGCGCAACCTTGTACGTCGTGGCGACTCCCATCGGCAATGTGACCGATATTAGCCTGCGCGCGCTGCATGTTTTGAGCTTGGTCAATGCTGTTGCATGCGAGGACACGCGAAATACCGCGACTTTGATGAATCGCTTCGGCCTGCACAAGCCGCTGATTGCCGCGCATCAGCACAATGAGCGTGAGGCAGCGGAAACGTTGATTGCACGTTTGCAAGCGGGCGAGCGGATTGCGCTGGTGTCGGACGCCGGCACGCCGGCCGTGTCCGATCCGGGTGCGCGGATCGTG
>Ga0105244_10001345_pt1 | contig 20046 bp, 13 predicted proteins | sample KBSM44metaG_FD_80423 | JGI IMG/M metagenome (GOLD analysis project Ga0105244, IMG submission 80423) | Miscanthus rhizosphere microbial communities from Kellogg Biological Station, Michigan, USA - KBS M4-4 metaG | ecosystem: Host-associated > Plants > Roots > Rhizosphere > Soil | place... | reverse complement strand
TCATTATTGCGCCGAATACGACCATTAGAACCATGTTAAGAATCTGGGCGAAACCAAATCCGATAAAGTTACGGATGGCCTCCAAATCTCCCGTGAGGCGGGACATCAGATCACCTGTTTTGGCCGTATCATAATAACGGAAGGATAAAAATTGAAGTTTTTCATAACAGGCATTACGTAAACGATACGCCAAATAATTGCCTAGACGTCCGCCAAAGAAACCGTGTAAAAATTGCATGCCTGCTTTCAAAATAACAACACCTAACACCGTCAGGGCAAGCATGGGAACGTCTTCAAAATTACGTGGCACAATAACGTCATCGATCAAAATTCGAAGCAGGTTCGGATAGACTAATCCTAGTGCGGTCGCTAAGGCGAGAAACAAGATCGATACCAATAAATACGTTCGCTTCTCCCAAAAATAGGTTTGCAGTTGCCTGAGAACATCCATGTGTCTCCTCCTCTAATGTTGCTTGAAATGATATGAACATTTATGAAGTTTATCACCGTCCCTCATTCGCGGCAAAGCGAATAATAGACCATATTCAGGCAACTTTCAGCTAATTATCGCATTAACGGATGCCAATAGCCGACTTTCAATCAAATGTTTGAATATTCTCTATATTTCAGGTTGTTCATGCCAAAAAAAGGCTCCCTATATGCCTTTGCGGCGGGAGCCTTTTTTGACGCTTTTTTGCAACATTTTCACTGGGTTATGGAAGAAATCAATTATTTTACAAACGTTTCCAAAATATTTGCAGATGTGATCAACCATCCTTGTGGCAATATAGCGTATCACTTGTCAGAAGTTTCACACGGTGATGCAATCCCCATGACCATCTATTCCTGCATTTGTTCAAGCTGTTCGGACAAGGCCACCCATTGCTCAGCCTGGATTCCACTTGCAAGGGTATCCTGTATGCCCGTAACGGCTTCTTCCAGCCTTTCGGTGAGCTGACGAGAGTGATGCTGTACCGATTGATGAACCTGTGTATCATAAAATTGCACCAGCTTCTGTTCTGAGGTCGGAAGCACTTCAATCATCATCTGTTTGAGCACCGGCTCAAGTGCCTCCTGAAGACGCTGACGCCCGTCTCCTTCAAAGAACTGCTTCGGATTCCGGAAGTAACTCCAGTAGTTTTTCCAGCCTGACGGTTCTTCTAGCCGGATTTCATCCAGCACAGGGGTACTCCACTTTTCATCCAAGGTTAAGGACAAGTCGATACCGCCTGTCAGCTGCTTCACTTCATTAATACATTCAGTTACTTGCTTGCCAACCCAAGCATGACCAGTCTGCTCCAATCGCAGTGTTGTGGCGAGCAATTCCTGCTCAAGCTCAATGCCGATCATACGCAACAGCTCCCGGCCGCAAGCTGCGAACGCCGTTTTCAAGTTGCCCTGATCTTCACGTAATACGGATGGATGAAACGCTTCTGCCATAAACTGACCCAGTCGGAAGGCTAAACGCTGTCTGACATGGAAAAGCAATTCATTCGTTTCCTGTGACAGTTCATCCTTCATTGATCGCTGCGCTAATCGCTCAATCCGCAAGCGTGACTGCTCCGAGATCGTGCCCAGTTCATCTCGCCGCTGACGCAGTGTTTCTTCCCCCTGTGCCGCATCCTCTGCACGTTGCTTTAACCGCTGAATGACACGCGCCAGCTCTTCGGAGGCTCCACCAACTGCGAGATCAGCCAGTTCCTTGCCTGCAAATTGATTAAACTCTTCTTCGAAACGCATAAAGCCCGATTGTTGCAATCGATCAACGTTTCCATCCATTTTACCTTCCATCGCAAGCATGCTAGATACTGGGAAAAGACGTGGTGAGCGAATCCCGTTTTTCCGCAGTTCTGTCCCTACATGATCGAGCACCTGTTCCAATTCTTCTTCCGAGGAAGATAAATCACTCGCATTGACGACAAAGAACATCTGATCCATCGCGGAGCTATCTTTCACTCGCCCAAGTTGATTCAGGAACTGCCGATCTCCCTGGGAGAAGGCGTGATTATAATAAGTTACAAAAATCAATGCATCTGCATTTTTCATATAATTAAACGTTACGCCTGTATGCCGGGCATTGACTGAATCTGCTCCAGGTGTATCCACAAGCACTATTCCTTGTTCAGTCACGTCACAGCTGTAATACAGATCAATGGAATCTACAAAACAGGATTTCTTCTCATTGGCTACAAAATGGCGATATCCGTTCAAGTCCACCAGCACATCTTGCCCAAGTTGATCCGCTGTTTCCTCCCAGCCAGCCGCAGCAGCCTGTAAGAAGCTGTAATGCGGACGCCCTGCTGGGTGTACATCCTGAGGCGTGAGTGATTTCACCCGCTTTTGCCATTCCGTGCCCGGCTCTCCAAGACCAAGCAGACGGAAGGAATAGGCAAGGTCCTCCTGGAAGGCCTCCCGGGTCTTCATGCGGACCCGGGCAGTACCATGCTCCATGCCACCGGCCGGAGCCATAATACGGTTGATCGCCGCTGTCGTTGGATGCGGCGATACCGGGAGGACCGCTTCGCCCAGCAATGCGTTGGCGAAGGAGGATTTGCCCGCGCTGAACGCACCGAACAGCGCGAGCGTGAACGTGCCACCCGCAAGCGAAGCCGCGCGTGCACGCAAATCCCGTACCGCCGACCCCATGGCGGGGTACGGCTCCACCAGCGCAGCAGCGGCTTCCAGCCGTGCCGCTGCTGCGTCCAAGCGCCGGCGGCGTTCCGCGCCAGCCGCCGCCGGTGCGCCCTGCGCCGCTGCTACGCGCGGCGGCGCAGGGGCCTGCGTCTGTGGCTGCGCCGCCACAGACGCGGACGTGCCCGCCTGCGAACCGGGAGCTTCGCCCGGTTCAGGCGCGGGCACGTGCGGGCCCTTCACCTCCGGCAATAGCCCGGAGGGGAGGGGGCCCGCAGGAGGCAGCAGGCTGCGCAGCCCTGCTGCCTCTTCGGCGGCGGCGCGCTGGAGCGCCGTGTAGCGCGCCGCCGCCGCGGATTGCGCCAGCAGCGCTGCGCGGCTGGCGTCCAGCGCCTGGAGCGCGGCTTCGCCCTGCGCAGCCAGCGCTTCCAGGATGCGGTCGGCCAGCAGCATGGCCGACTTACGGTACCGGGCCTCAATCTCGCCCCGGACATCTTTGCTGAATTGCATGACATACTCAGGCGATAGTTCTGCACTCGCACTTCGTTTCAGTTCAAGCAATTCTTCATTAATTACAGGCAATTCTGTGTTAAGTGCCTGCTCCCACGCGGCATCCCAGACCTGATAAGCTTCCCCTAGCTGTCTGAGCATCGTCCGAATATGAACCTCCACTTGACTGGAAGTCTGATCCTGAAGCAGTCTCACCAGTTCCGAAGCCCGGCGCTGCTTCTCCTGTTCCGTTTTGCCTCCTGAAAAGAGCAGACCTACCCGGAATCCCGGCTTGCGGCTCTCCAAATAATGACCAGCCGAAGTTCGGATATCCGCTGGGGTCAGGTTTGCGTTAGCAAGCAAAGAATCCACCTCTGCCCTGAATTTCTCACGGACTCGCGACGGTTTGGCTCGAAGCTCTGCGACTTGTTCATCCAGTAGAGCAATCTCACGCTCCAAACGTTCGATACCTTCTTGTCCTCCTACTTCTTCAAGCAGTGCAGTTTCTTCATCTTCTCTCTTCCCGGCTTCCCGTCTCAGATGTTGCTCCGTGATATGACTGGCTGAACTGGCTAAACTGTGAGAGATCAGCTCTTCTTTCTTGGTCATCAGCTCAGTAATCAGTTCCGGTAATTGACTCCACTGATTATATCGATGCTGCTGGTCACGCAAGGAAGTGAATAACAGACCGTCATAACGGACTTCCCATGCGGCAAAAATCGCCTCTACCCCATCCACATATTGATCAAACGAAAGCTCCCGTTCCCGATGTTTGTCGATCTGATTCACAATCAAAAATAGTGGCTTCCCCCAGTCGGACAAACTTTTGGCAAAAGAAAGATTTGTCTCCGACTGAACATGATTGTAATCCATCACATAGAACACAACATCAGCCAGATGTAGTGCCGAATGCGTAGCCAGGCTATGTCCGCGATCCGTCGAATCCACACCTGGCGTGTCCAGCAATACAGCATCGTCCTGTAGTAGAGGAATATGATCCCATACTTCTATGGAACTGTACGCCCCTCCATTTTTACAATACGTCTCCAGCTCCTCTGGTGAAACTTCCAATGTTCCTGCTTTATTGTCAGCGCTTACGTTCGGTGAAGTATAAATAAGTGCTCTCGGCTTGCCGTTGCGTATTGCGACGACATTGGCACTGGTTGGCACCGGACTTGATGGCAGTACTCGCTTGCCACACAAGCTGTTGATCAAACTCGACTTGCCTGCCGAGAAATGTCCACAGAACGCAATCGTCAGATGTTTCGTTTCAGCCTTGCTGATTAAATCCGTTAGTGCCTCTACAGCGGTATGGTCCCCTGACTGCTTCATTGCTTCACGTAGCGGTAACAAAGGTGTGGCCATTTCTGCTGGGTAATCTGTTCTGGACATGACTGGCCTTCCTCCTGGCTCCTCTAATTTGACATCCGTTTCGACGTCAATCTCTGATTTATCTTCATATAGTTTAACATCATCATGTTTGAATTTGAACGATTTCACTTGAATCTGCATGTAGATGGATTCCAGATCAATATAAGTTCAATTTGAGATGATTTGTCACGCCCGATGATGTCAAAAAATTCTTTCGAACCAACTCATCACGCTAATTTCCACGTTTACGTTTGTTTGGTACGTTAATCCGTTACTATGTATCTATAAAAAAATAAAACCGACATGTCGGTTTTATACAGGTTATACTTTTAACTCCCACACTAATTAGGGATGTTTATCATCAAGTAACTGGCTGCATGACATGTCTAGCAGCTACATTAACGATCACTTCTCGGCAATGTCAATGCAACCAGGTTCCTGATCATAGGTTAACAAAAACTTAAGATACTGCGTTTTCCATTGTAGGCAACAGGATTTCAAAAACTTGACCATGTTGCAAAATGGTAATGCCACGGCCTTTGTCTCTCATTACAACAACCTCAGGCTTTGTAGACATACGCTCCAGATAATGCTCAGGCACGTCACCAGAGTGACTCACAGTAATGCCTTCAACTTCTTTTTCTTCATTCTCCGCCATTTCCTGTTCAATGATTTGTTCAAAAATATCGGAGAAGGCTTCAAAATTGTCAGTGTACACGGAAATGCATTTCATCGTTATTCATCCTTTTCTACTTATGAATTTAATTTTCGTTTTCGGGTGGTGACACGTTCCTTATCTTTCCTGATCTGGGACGTTTTCATACGTTTTTTCCCTTCCCTGCATATGTCTAAGAGCGGACAGATATGGCATTGGGGAGTTTGAGCCTTGCAATGGTAGCGTCCAAAAAATATAAACCGGTGATGAGTTATTGTCCACTCATCCCGAGGTACGCGCTTCATCAGTTTCTTCTCGACTTCAAGTACGGAGTCATCCCAACCCGCGAGCCCCAGTCTCTTCGACACACGTTCAACATGAGTATCTACAGCGATCGCCGGTACTCCAAACGCATTTGAAACGACAACATTCGCGGTTTTACGTCCGACACCTGGCAGGGTGACAAGCTGATCATGTTCCTGCGGTACATCGCCGCCATACTGCTCTATTAAAATTCGGCACATGTTCTGGATATGCTTGGCCTTGTTTCGGTACAATCCAATTCGGCGAATATCCTGCTCCAGCTCTTCAAGAGGAACCATTAGATAATCGGCCGGGCTTTTGTACTTTTGAAACAAATCTGCAGTGACCTTGTTCACCGTTTCGTCTGTGCACTGCGCAGATAAAAGGACCGCTACCGTTAGTTCAAATGCATTGCTGTGATTTAACTCGCAATGTGCATCAGGAAACATGGCTTCCATGGTTTCGAGTATATGTCTTACCGTCGCTGCATTCATGAAGGGCTACCTCCCACAAGTCTGCTCCACACTGTAGAGCCTTACTTCAAGCTTCAGCCAAGTAGCTTGGCGGGGATCCAAAAAGCTTGCAAAAAAAACGTCTTGATGCGGGAAAGATCCCGTATCAAGACGGTCATTCTTTTGATCCTCGAAAAAGAAACGATTACTGTTTTTGAATCTCCATCACGACGTTGTTCAGGAGATACAATACAATATTATCATTATCTCTGAGAGATTGCACGCTTAAAGTATTGTCACCCTGGTGAACAAATACATTAGATCCCAGTGCAAAACGGTAGTTCATGTCTGATGTTGTTTCGCGTTTAACCAAAATCTGGTTACCCACTCCATCATAAGACCAGAACTGTTTACTCATGACAGTAAGCACTCTGAAACGCGTGGAATTATCTGTATCTTTAGTCATTTCCACACGGTCGCCAACCGTGAGGTTAGTCAAAGATGTTAATGTCGAACCGGCTTTAACAACTTTAACAGGTCCACTCACAGATACTTTATCTGTCGCACCATTAAACTGTTTCAATGTAACCGAAGTTGCATCCACTGCAGTAACCTCAGCCAGCGTACGTTTAACCACTTGAACAGCCTTCGGTGTAACTCCTTCAAACGTTACATTAATCAAATTGCCTGCAGTCAACTGGGAAGGTGTAATGGATTGACCACTTTCGCCAGTCAATACCGCTTGATCCACATAAAACTGACTTGTAAGCAGATCTGATTTTACCCGAACACGACCGTTGGATTCCATGGAGACCACTTCGAATTGAGCAACTGTTTTCAATGCAATCTTCTGCGCTACATCCTGATTTGTTCCAAGGGTAACCGCAACATTATCCCCTACCTTCAAATCAGACAGACTAGCCGTTGATTTGTTATACATTTCAACCGCTGGTGCTGTCGTATAAGGAACTGTAATCGTCTGGTTGCCAGATAACAAGCTGATTTTTCGGTTTGTTGTATCAATATTACTAATTGTGCCTTCGTATTTGTAAATTACCTTCACAGACAATGCACGAGTTCCCACATAAGTCAGATCCAGTTTGCGTCCGTCATTGAGCAAGGACTCCAGACCTGCCAGTGTCGGTTTGACTGTGTTATAGTCCATTTTTGTTTTTTCATCCAGTGTGAATACATAAGGTTTTTTATTTGCATCCAGTACAGTAAGCACTTTGGTCTTACTGTTATAGGATACAACTGTAGCCCCGTTCAGAGGCTCCATTTGCCGGCCAATCACCTGAATGCGAGTTACCTGGTCATCACTGTTTAATGTTAATTCAACCTTGTCACCATTGTTCGCATCTGTAATCAGGTCATTCAGCGTTGCATCTTGAATACCATTAATAATCACTTCCGGTTTCTCGCTCAGCAATTTTGCTTCAAGTGAACCTCCATCACGTTTATACGTCAATGTGGATTGGTTGCCGCCGATCTCAACTAATGTTCCACGAACGGATTGTTCTACGCCCTGATTCAGCTCAATTGTCTGCAAAACACTGTCTTTGACAGTGTATTTCACAGTGCTGCCTGCCTTCAAATCAGCCAAAGACAAAATGCGGTTTTGATAACGAATAATTAGATTATCTGTATACGTATACTGCTCTGTTGCCCCCGCAGCATTCACGAGCTTGATCGTTTTTCCGGAAGTAACCACTTCCGCAACTACACCGCTGTCACTCTTGTTAACGATACCGGATTTAACCCGGATGACCACTGTTTTTTTGTCAGCAGAGAACGTCTCGCGCTGTACTTCAATGATGCTGTCCACTGTAATATCAGACAATTTAATTGCTTTTCCGTTCTGATCCATGAATGCAGTATTCTCATCATAAGTATATGTTTCATAGTTTTCGCCTACAAAGAGACCGATTTTGTTCCCGGACAATGCACGCGCAAACGTACCTTCTACGCTCTCCATTTGTTGCTTGGCATCAACAACCTCCACATAGGAAGCTGCACCTGCCGAACCAACGATAAGAACTTTCGTATATAGTTTCACATCCGATGCAGATGCGCGTGTTTCACTATCTTTGGTAAAGTACGGGGTATTGCTGTTCACTGCATAGTTAACCGTTTTGCCGTCAACTAGTAGCGTGATCTGCCCGTCTTTCAATCCAGTAACATAACCCGTAGAAGTATTCGGATACTTCGTATCCGTCAACGATTCACCACGACTAAAAAATGTCGCAAGCTGAGCACGAGTTACAGAGCCTGTCGGATTGAACTTGTTGTTTTCCAAACCTTTGGCCAGATCCAAACTAACAGCCAGATTTACATACCCTTTCGCACTGTCTGAAATATTTGCGTTGTCAGCAAATCCAGTGGACTGATTATTCTGTGCTTTCGCTTCAGCATCTCTGTTCAACGAGCGGATTAATAGTTTGGTAATCCATTCACGAGTTGCCGGCTTTTGTCCCCATGTTGTTTTGGAGACATCAGATGATGCTTCTTCCGTTTTATCCACGAGTCCCAATTGAAGTGCAAGCGCAACATATGGCTTAAAGTAGTTTCCTACTTGCATATTTGTCGGTAATGCCGCAGCCGTGCTCGTGTTCAACTGCGATTCCATATTCATAAAACGGATGGCCATCGTTATCGCTTCTTGTTGCGTTACCGCGTCCCCTGGACGAAACAGGCCGTTATTGCCGAGAAGAATACCTTGATACGCCAGCTTGTATACATGTTTCTCAGCCCAGTATCCAGCCTTGATATCACTAAACAAACCTGTTGGTGCAGCCGTACTTTGTACTGCCGCATTTTGGCCCTGTCCCGTTTCTGTTGTGTCTGCTGCCATAGCAGCTCCACCCGCGCTAAGGGCCATCATGCCTGCAAGCACGGCTGATACTACTTTTTTAGAGTGTGATGGATGGTTATATTTAAAAGTCACCTATGATTCCCCTCTCTCATATAAAAACGACCTCAATCCGTGAGTCTACGGTAACGCACTTGAAGCAAAACTTAATTGGATCTTGTCATTGGATGTTCAAGATCCACATGTCCCATCAAACTTTCAGTTGATTTACCATCTACCAGCAGATCAAGTGATTTTACCTCATCGAACTGGAAGAACGTTTGTTTCAACGCATCGATGGCAAACGATTCACCACCAGCACCAAGACGTGCCGTATCCGGCATATGAATATCCAGTGTCAGTGCTCCATCCTTGAATTGAACTGATTTCAGCTCAATATCTTTGGACCATAGCGGAACGAGCTTCTCATCTTTGCTTTGCTGCAAAGAAGCAAAAGCCTCTTTATATTTGTCATCTTCCGATGCAAACGTAATTTCGGCTGACGCTTTGTGAAGTTCCAGCTCCTCCGGATCGGTATAAAACACTTCGATAGACTTCTTCTCCTTGCTATCGGATGTTGAAGGTTTGTCCGTAGATACTTCACCAGAAGAAGCTCCACCAGAAGACGTTGTTCCCTCCGAGCTTCCGTTCGCTGAGTTAGATGGTGTTGTGTTATCGTCGGAACCAGCTGTCGTAGGGTCGGTAATGACCTGACCGTCCACTTCTGTAGCGCCGTTCCCTGTTTGTGTCTCTGATCCCGCACCTTGTGTCTGGTTTGGAGCAGCTGTCGGTTTACTACCACATCCAGCAGCTACGGCCATAACCGTTACCAGCAAAGCTGCGATCCATATTTTTTTGTTCATTCTAACTCATCCTCCTCAGCATAAGGGTTGTCCCTTATTGAATTCCCAAATACTCCTTGATCCCAGCAACAATACCTTTGGCTACATTGTTCTGGAAATTTTCCGTAAACAATACAGCTTCATCACTCTTGTTGCTAAGGAATCCTCCCTCTAACAGCACCGCAGGCATCGTTGTTTCACGGGTTACGTGGAGACTGGCCATTTTTACTCCCCGGTCTTTTAAACCGGAAGACTTCACGAGATACTTGTGCATAATATTAGCCAGTTCCTTACTAACCGAGCGGGAATAAAAAGTTTCTACCCCCGTTGCCGCGACAGGGCCGCTATTCGCATGAATGGAGATGAAGATATCTGCATTTATGTTCTGTGCAACCTTCACACGTTCTTTCAGTGCGAGAAATGTATCATCACTACGTGTTAATACGACATCGATCTGAGGCTCTTTTTTCAGAAGTGCCTCCACTTTTAATGCCATGGCAAGATTGAAATCTTTTTCTCTTTTGCCTGTAACACCAATCGCTCCAGGGTCTTGATCTCCGTGCCCCGCATCGATGACTACAACTTTCTTGCCATTCCCACCAACGGGCGGAGCAGGTGTGCTACCTTGATTGTTTAGATCAATGATGAGCAATCCTGAATCGTTCTGCACACTGTACCCTTTGGCACCTGTCAGATCAATAACAAACCGAATGGTAGAAGGACTGTTGCTATATAAGGAATAACGAATTTGAGACACATCTGGATAACCGTTAACAACGAGTTGACCATTTTGATTGCTATCCAGCGCCTGACCTTGACTAAACGAATCCGCAAAAGCCGTATTTGGCAGATCAATTACAATTCGATCCGGGCCGTTCATCGTAAATACGTTCGGCTTTGTGCTTCCACTTGTAGCAATCATGAAACGGTTGTCGCTAAAGCTAATACCGTTCACTTGTACAAGACCTTCCTGACTCGATCCTCCGCCATCGTTACCAGAGTTCGGGGGAGTGGTTGTCCCGTTTCCGGAACCTGCATTCTGGGTAACTAATGTTACCGTCTTCGTGGTGTTGTTCCAACCCACCTTAAGACCCATTTGCTCTCCGATGAAACGGAGTGGTACTAAAGTCGTACCATTTTTTACGAGGGGCGGGGCATCCAGGTCTACGTTACTGCCGTTCACTGTTGCCGTCTTCTGTCCAACAATCATCTGCATGGCAGTGTTGTCTTTGCTAATCGTCACCGTTTGCGACTGTTGTTTCCAATCGACAGAGTATCCCAAACTTTCGGAAACCGTACGAATCGGAACCATCACCTTACCATTGATGTTATCCGCTTTCGCATCCGAAGGCTGTACGATCTCATTCCCGTCTAGGATAATTTTCGTGTCTGCTGCTGCATGACTATAGCCCGGGAAAACGAGCCCAAAGACAAATAACAGTACCAAAAAACCGAACTTCTTCATCCTTCACCCCTACCAATCTCATATTTTTTTGCCGCATGTTGTAGGCTTGCAACTTTCACTGCGCACTTGGGCATTACCAGACACCTATTAGACGTCTCCCAATCTCAAAAGTTGCGAATATATTCCAACATAACAGAAAAAAAACGTTGTCAGATCAAGCTTTTTTTACATTTTAATGTCTTATTTTTTCCTAATTTATCAATTATGCATCTTGAAACAACGGTCTTCCCTACTCTGCATATTTACGAAAAATCCCATTCTACAAACTCAAATAATCTAAAATTCCGTCGACAATCGCTTGAGCACACTGATCCTGATATGACTCTGTAAGCATCAGAGCTTCATCGGTTGGATTGCTCAAAAAACCCAATTCAAGGAGTACAGCCGGCATCGATGTTTCCCGAGTCACGTGCAGACTCGCCACTTTTACGCCGCGATCTTTAAGTCCTGTAACAGGTAATACGTGCTTGTGAAGGATTTCCGCTAAACTTTTACTTTCTTTTCGTGTGTACAATGTTTCTATCCCGTTTGGAACCGGAGTTGTGAATTTGTTTCCATGAATGGACACAAACAGATTCGCCTGGTTCAGCTTCGCTATATCCACACGTTGTTGCAAGGAAAGTTCTGTATCATCCTGACGTGTAATCACGGTCTGAATGTTGGCATGCTGTTCCAGAAGCGCCTTCACTTTAAGTCCTACCGCTAGATTAAAATCTTTTTCGTAAGCACCTGATACACTGACTGCGCCAGACTGACGTCCACCATGTCCAGGGTCAATAACAATCACTGTTTTACCGTTATTCTCCGGTAAGGCTGGCTGACTACCCGATGTTCCATTCGCAGCTGAGAGATCAACGAGCAACACGTTATTCTCTCCAAGTGACCAGTTTGCTGTTGTACTTTGATTTAGATCCAAAACCACTCGCACCGTCGATGGCGACTGGCTGAACATGGCAAATCGGACTTTAGAAACAAGAGATGAGTCCATAACATCGATTTGGCCACTTCCGTCCGGATTCGAAGCCTGTCCCTGTACAAATGTCTGTGAAAAGGTTGTATTCGGCAGATCTACAATAATCCGCTCAGGCCCGCTAATACTAGACACTTTAGGGCTGATGTTTCCATTTGTCGCAACGATTAAACGGTCTCCGCTGTAACTTATGCTTTGCAGTTCCGTCAAACCAACCGGGGCAGGAGTCACCACCGGATCACTGTCAGGCTCCGTATCTACTACAGGTGGAATACTAAACAGGCTAACCGTTTTAGTACCATTGTCCCATCCTACCTGTAGTCCCATGCCCTCACCTACAAAACGCAAAGGTACTAGTGTTGTACCCTGTTTAATCAAGGGAGGTGCATCCAGATTGACGACATTTCCATTAATCGTAGCTGCATCTTTGCCAGCCGTCATCTCGATGGAGCTTTTGCCTCGCTGAACGTGCACCGTTTGCGTTGCCTGTTCCCATTTCACGTCATAACCCAGGTTTTCGGATACAATCCGAATCGGAACCATGACCGTTTTCCCAATATTCTCTGCGGGTGCTCCTACTTTTTGGTCAATGGTGACTCCATCAAGCACGATCGAAGGCGCACGGTCTGCATGAGCCATCACTGGGAAAAGACAAAGGAACAGAAAAAAAATGACTGCTGCCGACCATTTCTTCATTCGTCATCCACCATTCTAGTTAAGTTATGTAGATTTGAGGCCTGATTCACTACCTGTATTACGCTATGTACCCTTCCATAATCTACTATCCAGTCTATCAGATAATGTCTAGTGATCCGGTTACAACGTTGTCATATTTAGTCGGAAAATAACAAATTAAAGAAGCCTCCATCTTGAGCAAAGGAACGTGAACATTCCTTGTCCAGATGGAGGCTTGGTGTTTAATCACTCTATTTAGCCAAAAAGTTTAGCCGCATGGCGCTCTTCATAGGCAGTAATCGCATCATCATGTTGAAGTGTCAGACCGATGTCATCCAGTCCTTGCAACAGGAATTGACGACGGTGTTCGTCCAGATCAAAATCGATATGCAATCCGTGTGCGTCTGTAATCGTTTTGTTTTCCAGATTCACATTCATCTCATAATTTTCATGCTTTGCTGTACGCTGGAACAAGTCTTCTACCTGCTCTTCGGACAGTTTAATCGGCAAAATTCCGTTTTTGAAACAGTTGTTATAGAAGATATCCGCAAAAGATGGTGCAATGACACAACGGAATCCATAATCCATAATTGCCCATGGTGCATGCTCACGGGAAGACCCGCAACCAAAATTAGCACGAGAAATTAGAATTGATGCTCCTTCATAACGAGGTTTGTTCATTTCGAAGGAAGGATTGTTGTTTCCCTCTTCATCAAAACGCCATTCGTAGAACAAAAACTGTCCAAATCCGGTGCGTTCAATCCGCTTCAAAAATTGTTTCGGGATAATTGCGTCTGTATCTACATTGACCCGGTCTACCGGTGCCACGATGCCTTGCAGTGTTTGAAATGCTTCCATATGTTCCGTTCTCCCTTCTGGCGATTATCGCTTAGATCGCTGCTTCTGTTTTGAAATTCCAGTCACGTACGTCTACAAAATGTCCTTTAACCGCTGCCGCTGCCGCCATTGCTGGTGACACCAGATGCGTACGTCCTCCGCGTCCTTGACGTCCTTCAAAGTTACGGTTGGAAGTAGATGCACAACGTTGTCCCGGCTTCAGTACGTCCGGATTCATCGCAAGGCACATACTGCAGCCTGCGTCACGCCATTCAAAACCAGCTTCAGTGAAAATTTTGTCCAAACCTTCTTCTTCCGCCTGGATTTTAACACGTCCGGAGCCTGGTACAACAATAGCAGTTACATTACTGGAAACGGTGTGACCTTTGGCCACTTTTGCCGCTGCACGCAGATCTTCAATCCGTCCATTCGTACAAGAACCGATAAATACATAATCAATCGGAATCTCTGCAATCGGTGTTCCAGGTGTAAGTCCCATATATTCAAGCGCTTTTTCAGCCGCTTTACGCTCATTTTCTGTAGGCAGTTCTGCTGGTACAGGAACTTTGGAAGAAATATCGGTTCCCATTCCAGGGCTAGTACCCCAGGTTACTTGTGGGATCAGTGATTCCACATCAATTTCAACGACATGGTCAAACTCAGCACCTTCATCCGTCACAAGCTCTTTCCATGCTGCAACAGCTTCATCAAACTTAGCACCTGTAGGAACATACTCGCGTCCACGCAGATATTCAAACGTTGTTTCATCCGGAGCGATCAGTCCTGCTCTTGCTCCACCTTCAATGGACATGTTACATACAGTCATACGCTCTTCCATGCTCAGTTCACGGATGGATTCCCCTGTATACTCGATAACATAACCTGTTGCAAAGTCTGTGCCGTACTTGGCAATGACCGCAAGGATCATGTCTTTCGCCGTAACACCCGGGTTACGTTTGCCGACAAAACGAACTTCCATCGTTTTTGCTTTTGCTTGCTGCAAACATTGTGTTGCCATAACGTGTTCCACTTCACTTGTTCCGATACCAAATGCAAGTGCACCAAATGCCCCGTGAGTAGATGTGTGGCTGTCGCCGCATACAATCGTTTTACCTGGATGAGTCAGGCCCAGCTCAGGTCCCATAACGTGTACTACACCTTGGTCAATCGTGTCCAGATCGTACAACTTCACGCCGAAATCACGGCAGTTCTGAGACAGTGTGTCAATTTGCTGTTTGGAGATCGGATCTGTAATGTTGAAACGATCCTTCGTTGGCACGTTGTGATCCATCGTTGCAAATGTCAGTTCTGGACGGCGAACTTTTCGACCGCTCAGGCGAAGTCCTTCAAATGCTTGCGGAGATGTTACTTCGTGCACCAGGTGCAGGTCGATATACAGAATGCTTGGTTTTCCTTCTTCCTGATGAATTACGTGGTTTTCCCAAATTTTCTCAAACATCGTTTTTTTACTCATCATTTTCACCTCATCATAAGTTCGGTCCTTGGAAGAGCTTCGTGCATCTTTGTCTAAAAGTGAAGCTCTTGAATGACCTAAATATATCACCCCGTCCTTCATTGTTCCAAGATATAATATCTATAGATGTGATAGGTTTAACCTATAATAAGACAAACAGTAATAAACCACTGTAGAATACAGAGGTTTTAATTGATAACAATTATCATTATCATGTATAACTTATACTACGTGCATGTCTCGGCCCTGTCAATGCTTTAATTTCTCTTTTTGAATTCTTGTTCGGGCCATGCTTCCCTGATAAGAATAACGAACCCGTGCTCATTAATGTTATAATAACGACATCGATGAAAGGAATGACGTATCATTATGGAATTCAGACAACTTCAATATACACTACAGATTGCTGCTGAACGGAACTTCTCACGAGCCGCAGAAAAATTACATATTGCCCAGCCTTCACTCAGTCAGCAACTGTCCAAACTTGAGAAGGAACTTGGCGTATTGCTTTTTCAACGGAATACCAGCACTGTTGAGCTGACACACGCGGGAGTTACTTTTGTTGAACAGGCCCAAAAGATTGTGGATGCCATGGAGCTGTTGCGTCAGGAAATGTCGGATATCTCGCAGCTTCGCAAAGGAAAGGTTGTTGTAGGCAGTATGCCGATTACCGGTTCTCATCTGCTTCCGCATGTGCTCCCAGCCTTTCAACAAGCGTACCCCGACATCGAAGTAACTTTGTTAGAAGATTCCGGGATTACACTCGAAAAGTTAACAGCCAGCGGCAAAGCTGACCTCAGCCTGCTCTCTCTACCTTTGCAGGAGTCCAGTTTGTCTTATGTCAAGATTGGCGAGGAACGTATAGATTTGGCTGTACCGCCGAACCACCCTTTGGCTCATCGAGGAACCCCGGGCCATCTGCAGCCTGTGCGGATTGATGAGCTTCGGGATGAACCCTTTGTTGTATTAAAAAAAGGACAGGGCTTCCGCAAGCTGACGTTTGATCTCTGCGAACAGGCCGGTTTTGACCCGCAGGTGGTTTTTGAGAGCACCAACATTGAAACATTGCAATCTCTGGTGGCAACAGGCATGGGCATCACTCTGGTTCCCCGTTTTATCGCCCGTGCACCCCGCAGTGAGTTCGTGCCTGTATATGTCCCACTTGTCGATCCAACGCCAAGTCGTACGCTTGTCGTCGCTTATCGTCAAGGGCGCGTCCTATCCAAGGCAGCCGAAGCTTTTATACAGACTTTTCGACAAACCGTTGCCGATCTTTCCAAAACAGATTAAACCGATGCTGTAACAAGTTCGTGGATTTATGATTTGCATTGTGTGATCACAAGTTGACGAGAACAATTATAAGCTCTTACCAAAAAAGCCGTCCACAAAGTCTAATGACTACGGGACAGCTTTTTTCGTTTACAGACCAGCTAAACAACTGACCCACAAACAATGTAGCATGTTTTGTTACAGCACAATGTTGCTTGTTAATACATAAAATTAAGGCAATTCACGCATCAACCTTCATTTCACTGTCACTGTCATACCACTTAACTTGTCTTGTCTCAAATAATTGCATATATATCATAGCTTATCTAGCATGTCTCACATCATCTTAATACGTAACCTTCAGTTATTCTGCGCAAGCATGATTCTATCCTTTACCTTCGCAGATTACGATCACTTGTCAGCCTGTTCTGTTGATCCATGGCACGGCCTTCTTCCTGCGAATTCTCAGGGGGTGACAAGCCTCCTGTCCCATTCTCTAAGAATGCTCTTAAGTGATCTACCCTTCTGTTGCCTTGTTCCAGTCTCCTGAGCGTATCTTTCACATGGTTGTCCATTGATTGATCATCCTCCTTGGTGACGGGATAGTTATTATTACCCGCCTCCTGGAGCGATAAACAGCATATGCCATTTTTTTAGAGAAAAACTATTTCCCGCTAAAATAAATGCTTGGTCTGCGATCCTCAAACACCGGGATACGTCCGCGAACTTCGTCAACCAAACCAGGACGGATGACTCCAGATACAATCTCTTCGCCTTCACCGCCTTCAGCTACGATCTCTCCCCAAGGGTCGATGATCAAGGAGTGTCCAAAAAATTCAGTGTCTCCCCCTTTGCCGACGCGGTTACACGCAATAACATACATCTGGTTCTCGATAGCCCGAGCAGTCAATAATGTGCGCCAGTGATGCAGACGAGGATTAGGCCATTCAGCAGGCACAATTAATGCACGTGCACCATTCAGAGCGAGGGTTCGAGCTAATTCTGGAAACCGAATATCATAACAGATCGATGCCCCCGCCGTCAGACCGTTGCCGAGTTCAAACATTTCAGGCCGTGCACCCGGCTCCAAGTATTTTTCTTCATCCATCAGACGAAACAAATGAAGTTTATCATAACGTGATACTTCTGTTCCTTCCTCACTATAGGCATACATCGTATTGTAGATCTGTCCGTCACGCTTCTCGGCTATAGAACCGCCCACGATGGAGATTTGATGTTTTTTCGCAAAAGCAGACAGCCATTCTCTTGACGTCTTCCCTTCCGGGTCAGCAAGCTCATGAATTTGCGGCAAAGCATATCCGGTGTTCCACATTTCGGGAAGCACGGCCAGCTTTGCATCTGGATATTGCTCCACTGCGCGTTCAAGCAACCTCTGCATATGTTGATGGTTAGCTTCCGGATCTCCCAGTTTAATATCCCCTTGAATCAAAACAACCCGCATTTCCCCTTGTTCAGTCATGACCCAACACTCCTCCGAACTGTAATACTTGATATCATAGCTTGATCCCTAGAAAATTCGCAACCGTATTAACTCAGATGACTACCTAACAGTTCAGGTAACCTCTCCAGCAACTGGTCACATATCTGTGCATCACCTGAATTCCAGGCCAATTCCTCCAAAGGATACACACGCCCTTGTCTTACAGCCGTAAGAGCTCTCCACTCTGGACTCTGTATCAGTTTCTCTGTCGCCTGCCGTGCATCTGGCTCCTGAGGTAGCATGAGGAACAGATAATCTCCAGCATATTCTTGAACCGCATCAGCCGAAATCTCTTTGTATGCTCTGCCTGCTGCAAGAGCTTCCTGAACCTTATGAACAGGCCTGAAACCAAATGGGTGATATAATAATGGCGCAAGTCCGATATTTCCCATCACAAACAAGCGAGCTCCCCGGTGGTATGTGAGTACTGAGGCTGTTTCTCCCAGATGAATTATTTTGCTAATCTTCTCCCACATCTGCAATGTACGTTCTTCATACGAACTCAGCCATCGCTTGGCTTGTTTCTGCCTGCCAAACCAGTCCCCTACTCTCGTCAAACGTTCATGAAGAGGCGCATGCGAATTGTAAGCCAGCGTAGGCGCAATACGCGTTAATTGCTCATACTGATGCTCATCTTCACTATCTATAATGATCAGATCCGGCTTCAAACGAATCGTCTTTTCAACATTGATCGGAGTGCCTGCATTATACTCCTCATCCTCAATTAAATGGATACCTAATACTCTCAAATCCCCCGCAGTATCTCCATAATAGATCACTCGCTCTGGATTAGCGGGAATTCGTACATCGTGTCCTAACCAATCCTGAACCAAGGTCTGTTGTTGAATAGATCTGTCATACTGACGAGGAGATAGTCCGGTAATCTGGCGAAAACGTCTGTTAAAATAATATTCATCTTTGAATCCGACACGGCTCGCGATATCACGTAAAGGCTCATCTGTCTTGCGTAACCAATCTTTGGCATGCTGAATTCGAACATGATTGATGTAATCAAGCGGTTTCTGACCAGTACGTTGCTTGAACATTGTCGTGTATAGTTTAGGACGAACACCAGCCATATTCGCAAGCTTATGGACCGTGATCTCATCTCTGTAACACTCATCAATATACTGAATAGTCCGGGTTAACCTGGACTCCGAATTTGTATCAGTACCTTTTGTGGTATAACGAGTTATGATCCGTTCCATCCATCGCTGAAACCCCACATTTAGATTGCAATACTCCGCATCATTTTTATAATTTCGGGATGCAAACAATTCGACTAACACTCTACTCACAGACTCATATGTAGCATCGTTGAACTGAGCGCGTTGCTTAAATAAAGGCGGTGAATACAACTTGAGAAGGCCGGACAAAACCTGAAAAGCATCATATGCCATAACCGTATAAGTCAAATGGTTTGAATTCCTGTGTTCCAGCTGGTATGCCTCGCCCGGAGAAATCGGATAGATACAACCCGCAGTAAAAGGCCAGTATTCCTGGCCGATGTACAAGTGCCCTTCTCCTTCTTCACAGATTAAAAATGTATGTTTATCACACTGCACCTCCAGCATGATTTGATTAGATCGTTCAATTCGTCGCTCCAGATTCTCCAGCCGAAACATGAATGTCGAAAAAAATAACTTATCTTGATTCACATCCAACGTCTTCATGTTCATTTATCTCCTAGCATTACTGAGAATTATTATCATTCAAAACTCTATGGAGTCATTATAGTCTAGTACTAATCTTATATCTAGATCATTTTGTAATGAGCTCCTTACAGATCATTCGTATCAAAAAAGCGCTCAACCAAAGTTGATCGCTTTTGGGAATTTTAAGATTTCATTTGGTGGTGATTGGATTGGGGATTCCCTTGAACTTCATCATTGAATCATCTGCTCGGGCAGCTCTTTCAATAACCATTCTCTGGACATCGCATCACCCGAAGCTTTAACAATATCAAAATGATACACCTTGCCAGCTTTAACTGCGGGCAGGTTTTTCCATACTGCGCTGTCCATCAATTCCTTGGTGGACTGCTTGGCATCTTCCGTTACTGGTTCAAGGATAAATATCCGATCACCAGCAATTTCTGTCATTTTTTCCGTAGAAATCTCCGCAAATCCCATTCCCTCATTCAATAACTTCTGGATTTCAGGTGTTGGTTCCATCCCATTCTTGCCATATAACAACTGAGGTAACCCGGCTCCAGCCATCACAAAAAGACGATTCCCCGGATACATCGTAAACACCGATGCTGT
>Ga0105244_10001342_pt1 | contig 20087 bp, 22 predicted proteins | sample KBSM44metaG_FD_80423 | JGI IMG/M metagenome (GOLD analysis project Ga0105244, IMG submission 80423) | Miscanthus rhizosphere microbial communities from Kellogg Biological Station, Michigan, USA - KBS M4-4 metaG | ecosystem: Host-associated > Plants > Roots > Rhizosphere > Soil | place... | reverse complement strand
CGCCTGGCGCTCAGCCCCACCGCGTCCTGCGGATCGGCAATGCTGTCGCTGATCGACGAGATGTCGTGGCGCTCCAGCAACACATCTTCGTCAGCCAGAACTTTCCCAGCCGCCAACTCGCTTGCCATCACTGCAATGCGCGCCGACACTTGGGCGCGCACGATGAATTCATACCGCCAGCCGCCAGCGCCGGCGCAGAGCGCGATGAAGCGCATGCGCGCCGGCAAGCGCGTATCGGCTCCCTGCACTGTCACCGGCTGGCTGCAAGCGGCCAGCGGCCGAGTGCCGGGCACGACCGTGATGCCGATTTGCGGCTCGCTCAGGCCCGCTGCTTCGGCCCAGCGCGTCACCTGCTGGCGCGCTGCCGCTTCGACCAGGCCGGGCACCTGTTCCGCCGCCACCGCGCCGGTGGCAGAAAATACTGGCGAAATACGAATGCAAAACAGCATCGCGACGGCCGAAACAGTTACAATAGATTTGTTGTACATGAGCAATAACCTCTACTATGATGCGAGAGGTCATTCTACAGGGCGGCTTATCGTTGCCGCCACTCATGTTGACACGATTTACCGCCACGTCACCACAGGGGAACAGTATGGGCATTAACTTCAAAGATGCAGCCGGCGTCCACGCCGACGCGCTGGCCTTGCGCGCCGAGCGCACGCGCATCCTGGCAGCCAATATCGCCAATGAAAACACGCCCGGCTTCCAGGCCCAGGACATGGATTTCAGTGCCACGCTGGCCAATGTGCAGGCCGTCGGCAACGGCGACCTCGGCGACGGCGGCGACAGCGCGCTGATGTACCGCGTGCCCTACCACCCTACCCGCGACGGCAATACGGTGGAAATCGGCGTCGAGCAGGCCGCGTTCTCGCAGAACGCCACCGACTTCGCCACCAGCCTGACCTTCGTCAACATGAGACTCAAGGGCCTGGCGAAAGCCATCAACGGCCAATAACGCAGCCCATCGCAGGAGCGAACATGTCGTTCAAGAATATTTCAGAAATCGCCGGCTCGGCGATGGCGGCCCAGTCGGTTCGCCTGAATACCATCGCCTCCAACCTGGCCAACGCCGATTCGGTGGCCGGCACCGAGGCCGAGACCTACCGCGCGCGCAAGCCGGTGTTTGCCGCCGTCATGAACGACGGCCCGGACGGCATGAACAGCGCCGGCGGCAAGGTGCAGGTGCTGGACGTGGTGCAGTCGGACGAGCCGCTGCGCCAGGTCTACGAGCCCGGCAACCCGATGGCCAACGCCGAGGGCATGGTGTTCTACCCGAATGTCAACCAGGTGGCCGAGATGACCGACATGATGTCGGCCTCGCGCGCCTTTGAAACCAATGTTGAAGTCCTCGGCCGCATCCGTACGATGCAGCAGTCCCTCTTAAAACTCGGCGAAGGCTAATCATGACCGTCAGTCTCCTCAATAACGGCAGCAGCACCACGTCGGCCAATTCCGGCACCAGCATCACCGGCAATACCGCCAGTGAAGCGTCGAATATGTTCACCAAGCTGCTGGTGGCGCAGATCCAGAACCAGGACCCGCTGTCGCCGACCGATCCGGCGCAGTTCGTCCAGCAGCTGACCCAGCTGTCGCAGACCGAAACCCTGCAAAACCTGAGCAATGTCACCAGCGCCAGTGCCAGCGTGCTGCAAAGCATGCAGGTGCTGGCCCTGGGCGCGCAAGTCGGCTCCAACGTCATGGCTGAAACCAAGACGGTGACGCTCGATGGCGCCACCAAGGTCAGCGGCCAGACCACGCTGGCGGCCTCCAGCAACAAGACCACGCTGGTGCTGACCGGTTCCGATGGCGTCAAGCACGAGGTCAACCTCGGCACCCAGCCACCGGGCGCGGTCGCCTTCACCATCGATCCTGTCAAGCTGGGCCTGAAGGCCGACACCTACTCGGTGGCGGTCCAGACCTCCAGCAAGGAAACCCCGGCGGTCGACATCCAGGGCCGCCTCAACAGCGTGCGCCTGTCGTCCACCGGCAGCGTGGTGCTCAACGTCGGCAACATCGGCGAAACCGCCACCAGCGCCATTACCGCATTCAACGGTCAAGCTTCTGCCACTCAATCTAGTCTCTAAAGGAAGGTATCCATCATGAGTTTCGATATCGCATTGTCTGGCATCCAGGCCATTAATGATTCGCTGGACGTCACCAGCCACAACATCGCCAACGCCGGCACCTATGGCTACAAAGCCAGCCGCGCCAACTTCTCGTCGATGGTGGCCGGCAACCAGGTCACCGGCGTGCAGATCGGTTCGACCACGCAGAACATCGGCCTGCAGGGCGGCATCCTCAACACCGGCCGCGCGCTGGACGCCTCGATCAACGGCAAGGGCTTCTTCATCGCCAAGGACAATACCGGCGAAATCCAATACACCCGCGTCGGCATCTTTGACGCCTCGAAAGACGGCTACCTGGTGGACGCTTCCGGCCGCAAGGTCCAGGGCTACCCGGTCGACGTCAAGACCGGCGTGATGGGCGCGCAGGGCAACATCGCCATCCCGACCGGCGCGATCCCGGCCGTGCCTTCGGAAAAAGTCAGCTATGTCGGCAACCTGTCGGCCGACTGGGAACCGCCGGCCGCCACCTGGTCGCCGCCGGCCACCGCCGATGATGCGCCGGACACCTCGACCTTCAATATGTCCAAGGCCTCGGTCATCTATGACAGCCTGGGCGGCAAGCACACGCTGACCCAGTACTTCTCGCGCACCGGCACCCCTGGCGCCGCGACCGCCGGTTCGGTCGACGTGCACTACGTGCTGGACGGTCTGGAAGTGCCGCCGACCGACCGCACCATCACCTTCGACACCAAAGGCAATATGCTCACGCCAGACCAGACCACCGATGCCGGCAGCATCGAGCTGGACCTGAGCGGCGTGACCGTCGCCAACGGCGCCACCCTGAACAACGTGGTCATCAACTACACCGGCACCAGCGGCTTTGCCGGCGAAGCGACCACCTCGACCAACAATGCCGACGGCTATGCCTCCGGCACCTTCAGCGGCGTGACGCTGGGCGAAGACGGCTCCGTCATCGCCAGCTACACCAACGGCCAGAAGCAGACCGTCGGCCGCCTGGCGGTCGCCACCTTCCCGGATGAAGGCGCGCTGACCGCGGTCAGCGATACCAGCTGGATCACCTCGATCGCTTCGGGCGAACCGCTGGTGACCGCAGCGGGCGTCGGCATGGCCGGCACCATCAACGTCAGCACGCTGGAGCAGTCCAACGTCGACATTACCTCGGAACTGGTGGGTCTGATGACCTCGCAGCGCAACTACCAGGCCAACTCCAAGGTGATCCAGACCGAGTCGACCATGCTGCAATCGCTGATGCAAGCCATCTAAGGACGCACTGACCCATGGACGCGCTGATCTACACCGCCATGAGCGGGGCCGAACGGGCCCTGCGCGGGCAACAGGTGCACGCCAACAACCTGGCCAATATGGACACCGGCGGCTTCCGTGCCAATATGGAGCTGTCGGCGGCGCAGGCCGTCAACGGCTACGGCTACGACGACCGCCACATGTCGCAGTTGCAGGCCAACAGCCTGTCGACCAAGCCGGGCACCATGAAAAGCACCGGCCGCGACCTCGACGTGGCGATTGCCGGCAACGGCTTCCTCACCGTGCAATCGGCCAACGGCGAAGCCTACACCCGCGCCGGCAATATGACGCTCGATGAAAACGGCACCCTGCGCGTCAACGGCGACGTGGTGCTGGGCGAAGGCGGCCCGATCACCCTGCCCGAGTACACCGCGATCGCCATCGGCACCGACGGCACCATCTCGATCCAGGCGCCCGGCACCACCACCATGCAGGTGATCGACAAGCTGCGCCTGGTGAAGGCGGAAGCGTCCGAGCTGACCAAGAACACCCAGGGCCTGCTGGTGGCGCGCGACGGCAACCCGCTGGCCACCGACCCGAGCGTGGTGCTGCGCCCCGGCCACCTGGAAGGCAGCAATGTCTCGGCGGTGGAAGAAATGGTGTCGGTGATGAGCCTGAACCGTACCTTTGAAATTCAAATGAAGTTGTTCTCGGCCACCGATTCGATGGCGCAAGCCGGCAACCGCCTGATTAGCGGCAGCTAATCCACCAACACGACAGGGAGAAAACACATGAATCCAGCAATGTGGATCAGCAAGACCGGCGTTCAGGCACAAGACCTGAAACTGCAAACCATCGCCAACAACCTGGCCAATGCCAACACGGTCGGCTTCAAGCGCGACCGCGCCGTGTTCGAAGACCTGTTCTACTCGGTGGAACAGCAGCCGGGCGCGCAGCGCGCCGACAACAACACCCTGACCCCGTCCGGCGTCCAGCTCGGTAACGGCGTGCACCTGGTGGGCACCCAGAAAGTGTTCACCCAGGGCGTGCTGCAAACCACCAGCCGCGAACTCGATATCTCGGTGATGGGCAACGGCTTCCTGTCGGTGCGCCAGCCTGACGGCACCACCGCCTACACCCGCGCCGGCCAGCTGCAGGTCGACGCCAACGGCATCCTGGTCAACGCCAGCGGCCTGCCGCTGATCCCGCAGATCACCGTGCCGGCCAACGCCACCGCGCTGAGCATCGGCGAAGACGGCACCGTCTCGGCCAAGATTGCCGACAACGTCACGCCGCAGCAGCTGGGCCAGCTGACCCTGACCTCGTTCATCAACCCGACCGGCCTGCTGGCCCTGGGCGAGAACCTGTTTGCCGAAACGCCGTCGTCGGGCACGCCGACCGAAGGCACGCCGGGCACCGCCCAGTGGGGCAAGATCAAGCAGGGCACGCTGGAAGGCTCGAACGTGCAGGTGGTGGAAGAGATGGTCGACATGATTGCCGCCCAGCGCACCTACGAGATGAACACCAAGGTGCTGTCGGCCGCCGACAATATGCTGCAGTACCTGTCGCAGGCAGCCCGCTGATGAAAACCGCACTGCCTGCCTTGTTGTTGGCGACGCTGTCGCTGGCCGGCTGTGCCGCGTTGCAGCCGCCGGCCGTGCGTCCCGGCCCGAGCGACGAACCGCCTGCCGTGACCCGCAGCAACGGGCCGCGCGGCGTTTCGGGCGGCGTGTTCAGTGCCGACCTCGGCATGTCGCTGACCTCGGACAGCCGCGCCTTCCGCGTCGGCGACATCGTCACCATCATCCTGCAGGAAACCACCCAGGCCAGCAAGAAGGCCGGCACCAGCTTCTCCAAGGAATCGGCCGACAACATCAACGCGCCTAACCTGCTGGGCAAGACCTTCGGCAAGGCTGCGGTCGGCCTCGGCGCCTCCAACAGCTTCACCGGCGACGCCACCAGCACCCAGCAGAACGCCCTGACCGGCGCCATCACCGTGATCGTGCAGGAAGTGCTGCCGAACGGCCTGCTGCGCGTGTCCGGCGAAAAAACCCTGACCCTCAACAACGGCGAAGAATTCGTGCGCCTGCGCGGCTACCTGCGCGCGGCCGACATCGACGCCGACAATCAGGTGTCGTCGCAGCGCATCGCCAATGCCCGCATCGCCTATTCGGCGCAGGGCACGCTGGCCGAGTCGCAGCAGCCTGGCTGGCTGACGCGCTTCTTCAACGGCCCGCTGATGCCGTTCTAAGTTTTGAACCACGGGTGATCCCATGAAATTCCGCAAGTTGCTCCTCGCCCTACCCCTCGCCCTGTCCCTGGCGCTGCCGGCCCATGCCGCGCAGGCGCTGCGCAACCTGGTTGCCATCGAAGGCGTGCGCGACAATCCGCTGGTCGGCTACGGCCTGGTGGTCGGCCTCAACGGCAGCGGCGACTCGACCCAGGTCAAGTTTTCCAGCCAGTCGGTGATCAACATGCTCAAGCAGTTCGGCGTGAAAGTGCCGGACGGCACCGACGCCAAATCCAAGAACGTGGCCACCGTGATGGTGTCGGCGGTGTTCCCGCCCGGCTACCGCAAGGGCCAGTCGATCGACGTGGTGGTGTCCTCGATGGGCGACGCCAAGAGCCTGCGCGGCGGCGCCCTGCTCTTGACCCCGCTGCGCGCGGCCGACGGCGAAGTGTATGCGCTGGCCCAGGGCAACGTGGTGGTGGGCGGCTTCAGCGCCTCCGGCAAGAGCGGCTCCTCGATCACCGTCAACACCCCGACCTCGGGCCGCATCCCGAGCGGCGCCAACATCGAGCGCGAGATCGGCACCGATTTCGCCACCAAGCCGACCGTGCGCCTGTCGCTGCGCCATCCGCACTTCCAGACCGCGATCAACATCGTCGACTCGATCAACAAGAAATTCGGCGACATCGCCAGCGCCAGCGACGCCACCAGCGTCGACGTGGTGGCCCCTTCCAACCCGACCCAGCGCGTGGCCTTCATGGCCAAGCTGGAAGCGATGAATATCGAGGTCGGCGAAGATGCGCCGAAAGTGGTGTTCAATTCGCGCACCGGCACCGTGGTGATTGCCGAAGGCTTGCGCGTGCGCGCGGCCGCCGTCACCCACGGCTCGCTGAAAGTGGTGATTTCCGAATCGACCAAGGTCAGCCAGCCGAACGCGCTGGCCGGCGGCCAGACGGTGGCCTCGCCGCAGTCGCAGGTGACGGCCGACCAGGGCCCGGCGCAAATGTTCAAATGGCCGGCCGGCGCCAAGCTGCAATCGATTATCGACGTGGTCAACAGCCTGGGCGCCACCCCGGACGACATCATGGCCATCCTGCAGGCGCTGGACCAGGCCGGCGCCATCGAAGGCGAACTGGTGGTCATTTAAGGACAGCATATGGACTCTACTTCCTTCGATCCGAGCCGCCTGCTGGCCAACGGCACTGCCGGCCAGCTGAGCGGCACCCACGTGGCGCCGCAAGCCGCCCAGCCCGGCGACACGGTCGACCCTGCCTACCGCGCCAAGGCCACCGAGGCCGCCGTCAAGTTCGAAAGCTTTTTCATCGGCCACCTGCTGCACCAGATGCGCGACGGCGCCCGCGCGCTGGCCGCCGAGGACAGCCCCGGCAAGAGCCGTATCAACGACGACATGCTGGACATGGCCGACAACCTGGTGGCCGACCAGATGGCCGGCAAGCGCGCCTTTGGCGTGGCCGACGCCATCCTGCGCCAGCTGCTGCCGCAGCAAGCGGCCGCGCCCGCTGTCAATGTTGCCGATTCGCAAAAAGTTACTCCGCCGCTTAATCCGCAGCAATAAACGGTCGCCTTTCACAGATATCGGACCCGTGCGGCACAGCGCGCGCGGGCCCCACGGACTTCACCAGGAAAGACCCGCTCCATGACCATCTCGTACAACGCACTGTCGGGCGCCCTGGCCGCCCAGGCCGCACTGAACACCGTCAGTCAAAACATTGCCAACTCGCAAACCAAGGGCTACACCCGCCAGGGCGTGCTGTTGCAAGCGACGGCCTCTGATCCCGGCACCAAATCGGCCGGCAATGGTGTGCAGATCGGCTCGCTGCTGCGTTTCAGCGATTCCTACAAGTCCCAGCAGCTGTGGCGTTCCAACTCGGAGCTGGGCGCGCACTCGCAAGTGCAGCCTTACCTGACCCAGATGGAAACGGTGATGAGCGACGCCAAGTCGAGCATCAGCTACGGCGTCGACAACTTCTTCAAGGCCCTGAACGCGGCCGGCGTGGACCCGACCTCGAGCCCGCTGCGCCAGCAGGTGATTACCGCCGCCGACTCCATGTCGCAGCAGATCAACTCGATCTACAACGTCACCGCCAACCAGCTGGTGTCGGTGCTGCAGCAGCAACAGACCATCCTGCCCTCGCTCAACCAGTCGATCAAGGACATTGCCGCCCTTAACCAGCAGATCATCGCGGTCAGCTCGGCCGGCACCAACACCTCGGCGCTGCAGGACAAGCGCGAGCAGCTGATCGACAGCGTGGCCTCGCAAGTGGCGGTGGAAGTGATCAACAATCCGGACGGCACCGCCAGCGTGTCGCTCAAGAGCGGCCAGCCGCTGGTGGTCAGCAACCTGTCGGCTTCGCTGAACTACGTCAGCACCAGCGGCGCCCCGGTGCTGACCCTGAGCTTTGCCGACACCAAGTTCAAGCTCGACGACACCAAGGTCGGCGGCCAGTTGGGCGGCCTGGGCGACTACAAGCAAAACACTCTGCTGCCGCTGCAGGGCTCGATCAAGGAAATCGCCGAGCAGATGTCGCAGAAGGTCAACGCCCAGTTGCAGGCCGGCTTCAAGAGCGACGGCACGCCCGGCGCGGCACTGCTGGACTTCAACCCGACCAGCGCCACCGGCCTGCTGCAGGTAACCGCCGGTTTCCAGACCACCGACCTGGCCTTCTCCAGCGACGGCACCCCGGGCGACAGCGGCAATCTGCAGAAAATCGTCGACATCAAGGGCCAGCCGATCACCCTGACCACGCTGGGCAGCGTGGTGCTGGGCGACGCCGACACCCAGATCGTCGGCAAGCTGGGCATCGACAGCCAGCAGAACCAGTCGCAGCTGACCACCGCCACCACCATCCGCACCCAGGCGGAAGATGACTGGAAGTCGACCAGCGCCGTCAATACCGACGAGGAAGCCATCAACCTGGTGGAGTTCCAGAATATGTACCAAGCGAACATGAAGGTGATTGCCGTGGCCAACACCCTGTTCGAATCGACGCTGCAAATGTTCGGTTAAGGAGAGCCTGAATGCGTATCGCCACCAGCCAGTTCCAGGCCACCATGACCCGCGGCCTGCAGGACAACCAGAGCAATCTCGCTTCGCTGACCGCGCGCATGGCCAGCGGCAACAAGATCCAGGTGCCGTCGGACGACCCGGTCGCCTCGGTGCGCCTGTCGCGCCTGACCCGCGAGGAAGCCATTGTCGGCCAGTACCGCGACAATATCGCCGCCATCAAGATCCGCCTGTCGACCAACGAGACTTACCTGACCAGCATGGTCAACGACATCACCCAGAGCCACGACCTGCTGGTGTGGGCCGCCGACGCCAGCAACACCGGCGCCGACCTCAAGTCGATGACGCAGACCATGACCTCGCTGCGCGACAGCCTGTTCTACAGCGCCAACGAGAAGGACCAGGAAGGCCGCTACGTGTTTTCCGGCACCCTGACCAACACCCCGGCCATTAGCTACGACCCGAACGCGGCGGTGGGCTCGCGCTACACCTTTACCGGCAACACCAGCCAGCAGAAGTCGGTGGTGGGCAACGGCATCACCCAGACCGTCAACGTCGACGTCTCGGGCCTGGAAACGCTGCTGAACCAGATGGACACCACCATCGACGAATTATCGCAGCCGGGCATCACCGCCGCCACGCCCAGCCTGCAGGCAGCGATCCGCGCCAATATGGACGGCGCCAGCAGCGGCCTCGATGCGATTGCCGGCAAGATCGCCAGCTTCGGCGGCGCGCAAAACGTGATGGAAACCCTGGACGGCAACCACGCCAACGTCAGCCTGTCGAACAAGACCGCGATCTTCGACCTCGGCTCGCTTGACATGACCGAGGCCGCCACCGAACTGAACGGCTACAACAATGCGCTGCAAGCCTCGTACAAGGCCTACTCGAAGATTACCAACCTGTCGCTGTTCAACGTCCTGTAACTTTTAAGCCGGTCCCCGTATGCAAATCACGTCCACCTCCACACCCCAAGTCATTGTTCCCGGCGCACACGCCGGCAATGCCGCTGCGGTGGACGGCACCGCGCTGGGACTGAACGGCGAGAATGCCGCCACCGCCACCCCGGTCACGCCGACGCCCAACTCGGCGGCGCCGCTGCGCCGTGGCCTGAACAACTGGGACCAGCCGCTGCAGGGCGACATCTCGGGCGCCCAGCAGGCGCTCGACTTCCTCGAGCAGAGCGCAGCCCAGCTGCGCAACCTCAAGGCCGACCTCAGCAACCGGCTGGTCAACCGCCAGCGTTCGGACGGCACGCTGGAAGCGCGCGTGCGCCAGTTCAGCAACAGCTGGCGCAACCGCAGCAGCGGCTCCGGCGGCACGCTCGATGCGCAACTGAAATTCAGCAACAAGGGCACCACCACCGCTTTCACCGTGCGCGGCATGAACCTGGCCAACTTGCGCAACGGCGGCCGCGAAGTGCTGGCCATTTCCATCGGCGGCGGCCAGAACGTGCGTTCGGTGGTGCTGGAGCCGGGCCTGAGCGACGCGCAGATCGCCCAGCGCTTCGACGAGGCGCTGGCGCCCAACGGCGTGCGCGCCGAGATCAATGACGACGGCCAGCTGGAATTTTCCACCTCGGAAGCGCAATGGAGCAATGTGCGCGACACCATCGCCGTGCAGGGCGGCGGCGTGCGCTTCCCGACCGGCCAGCTGAACCGCGTAAAGGCCGAGGCCGAAGCACCGCAAATCGATCCGGACAGCTGGAACACGGCCGACGTCGACGGCATCCGCGCCACCCTGCAGCAAGTGGTGCAGGCGCTGGCCAAGGTGGAAGCGTCGATCCAGTCGGTGCAGCAGGCGCTGGCGCAAGTGAGCGCGCGCGTGCAGAACGCCACGCCGACCGCCACCCGCGGCGGCATGGAGCAGATGGCGCAAAACTTTGTCTCGACCAGCCGCCAGCCCGGCTACCAGTCGCTGCTGTCGATCACCTCGGCGCTGGCCGGCATCAGCCGCGAGCGCGTGGCCTCGCTGCTGCGCCTGCGTTAATTGAGCAGGCTGACGCCGCGCCGCGCCAGCGCCGTCAATTCCAGCGCCGGCAGCGCGCCGGCAAACACATAGCCCTGCGCGTAATCGCAGCCGGCCATCGCCAGCAGCCCGCTCTGGGCCGGCGTTTCCACCCCTTCCGCCACCACCTTCAGGCCCAGCTTGTGGGCCATCACGATCAGCGCCTCGCACATCGCCAGGTCGCCGCTGTCGCTGGCCAGGTGCTGGATGAAACTGTGGTCGAGCTTGAGCAGGTCGATGCCAAAGTGCTTGAGGTGGGACAGCGAGGAATAGCCGGTGCCGAAGTTGTCCAGCGCCACCTGCAAGCCCATTTCGCGCAGCTCGCGCAGGCGCTCGCTGACGCGCGCCGCGCCGTCCAGCAGCACGCCCTCGGTAATTTCCAGCACGATGCTGCGCGGCGGCAGCCCAAGCCCGGCCGCGTGCTGCAGCCAGCCCACATACAGCGCGGCGTCGCCGCGCAGCTGCGCCGGCGACTGGTTGATGCTGACCTGGAAGCCGGCGCCGAACTCATCGAGCCAGCGCCGCGCCTGCGCAGCGGCCTGGCGGAACACCCAGTCGCCGATTTCCAGCATCATGCCGCCGGCTTCGGCAAACGGCAGGAATTCGGCCGGCGCCAGCAGGCCGCGCTGCGGATGGCGCCAGCGCAGCAGCGCTTCGGCGCGCTCGACGCGGCCGCTCTGCAGATTGACGATCGGCTGGTAGTGCAGTTCGAACTGCTCGAGCGCCAGCGCCGAGCGCAAATCGAGCGTCACTTGCTGGCGCGCCTGCGCCGCCAGCTGCAGGTCGCGGGTGAAATAGCTGTAGCGGCTGCGCCCGCTCTGCTTGGCGGCGTACATGGCCTGGTCGGCGCAGCGCAGCAAGTCGTCCGGGGCGGCCGCGTCGGCCGGGTACAGCGCGATGCCGACGCTGGCCGAGACCGTGGCCTGGGCGCCCTGCAGCGCCATCGGGCGGCTCAGCAGCGCCAGCATGCTCTCGGCAATGCGATCAACGCCGTGGGCATGCTCGAGGCCGGAGAGAATCACGGTGAATTCGTCGCCGCCCAGGCGCGCCACCGTGTCGGAATTGCGCACGCACAGGCCGATGCGGCGCGCCGCCTCCACCAGCACCGCGTCGCCCTGCTGGTGGCCCAGCGTGTCGTTGACTTGCTTGAAGCCGTCGAGGTCGATGAACAGCAGCGCCAGCTGCAAGCCTTCGCGCCGCGCCTTCTTGATTTCCTGGCCCAGGCGGTCGTTGAACATGTGGCGGTTGGGCAGCGCGGTCAGTTCATCGAAATTGGCCTGATGCCAGATCAGCTCGGCCGAGGCGCGGCTGGCGGTGACGTCGGTCACCAGCGCCAGCGCGCCGCGGTAGGTGCCGTCGGCGTCGAAAATGGGATTGGTGGCCAGCGTGGCCCACAGGTCAGTACCATCTTTGCGCAGGAACTTGAATTCGTGGCGCTCGGTCAGGCCCCGCTGGCGGCGCGCAATATTGCGTTCGAGGATGCTGCGGCCCTCCTCGTCCATGAACGCCACCAGCGGCTGCTCCAGCATGTCCTCGATGCAGTAGCCCAGCATCTGCGCCATCTTCGGGTTGACAAAGCTGGTGCGGGCGGCGGCATCGATTTCCCAGATGCCTTCCTCGGCGTTGTGGACGATGCGGCGGAAGCGCTCCTCGCTGCGCTCGAGCGCGGCCAGCTTGCCCTCGGCCAGCTCCAGCACCACGCGGATGGCCTGGCCGCTGGCGTCGACGCTGGCGCGCAGCGACACCGGGAAGCCCTGCGGGTTGCGGCTGCGCAGCATCTGCAAGTCGCACTGCTCGGGCTGGCCGCTGTTGAGGGCGCGGCGCAGGAAGGCGTCGAAATCCTGGTGGAAGCGCGGCGCGATGAAGTGGCGCAGGGAAGTGCGCTCGGGATTGGCGCGCGGCAGGCCGAGCAGGTCCGCGCCCACCACGTTCATTTGCAGGATGGTGGTATCGAACGCCAGCACGAAATAGCCGACCGGCGCCAGCAGGTAGATATCATTGAAATAGGCTTGCTCGGCATCGTGGCCGTTAGCCGGTGCGGCGTAGGGCGCCATGCCGGCCTCCTCCGTGAGGAGCGCCAACCCCGGCAGCTCAGCGTGCATAGTCTTATCCATACACCCCCTTGTTTGATGTTTTCAGATTAACATCGCGGGGCCGGGATGTCGAGCGGATGGCCTATCGGGAGTGGTGTGCGCGATTCAGGCGTTGTTCCATGCGCCGCTGCAGCGCTTCGAACAGCAGGCTGAGCGCCCAGTAGATGGCGGCCGCCGCCAGGTACAGCTGCAGCGGCTGGAAGGTGGTGGCGATCACCTCCTTGGTCGACAGCATCAGCTCGGTGAGCGTAATGACCGACACCAGCGAGGTATCCTTGATCAGGCTGATCAAGGTGTTGCTCATGGCCGGCACCGCCACCCGCAGCGCCTGCGGCAGCACCACGTAATACAGTGTGGACCAGTAGCCGAGACCGAGGCTGAAGCTGGCCGCCCACTGGCCCTTGCTGATGGCGCCGATCGCACCGCGCAAACTCTCGGACAGGAAGGCGCCCGAGTTCAGGCTCAGCGCCAGAATGCCGGCCGTCACTGGCGTGAATTCAATGCCGACGCTGGGCAGGCCGTAGTAAATCACGAACATCTGCACCAGCAGCGGCGTGCCCCGCATCAGGCTGACGTACACGCCGGCCGGCCACGACAGCCAGCGATATGGCAGCAGCCGCAGCACCGCCACCGGGAAGCCGATCAGCAAGCCGCCCAGCATGGCCGCCAGCGCGAACAGCACCGTGTAGCCGGCGCCGCGCAGCATCACCGGCGCGGCCTCGCGCAGCAGCTCCAGCCAGTCCATCGCTTACGGCGCCTTGCTGACGTCGGTGCCGAACCACTTCAGCGAAATGGCTTTCAGGCTGCCGTCGGCAGCCGCATCGGCCAGCGCCTTGTTGAGCGCCTGCTTGAATTCGGGATTGCCCTTCTTGAACGGAATGCCCATGCGCTCGACCGCGCCCACTTGCGCGCCAGCCTTGATCGGCAGCCTGGAAATCTTCAGCAGGTAGGCCGACATCAAGCTGTCGTTGAGCGCGGCGTCGATGCGGCCCGAGGCCAGGTCGGACATGGTGTCCGGCGCCGCCGCGTAGCTGCGCACCTCCACGCCGGGCACCGCCTTGGCCTGCTGCTCATACACGCTGCCCTGCCCCACGCCCAGCTTCTTGCCCTTCAAGTCGGCCAGCGTCTTGTACACTGCCGTCTCGTTATTGCGCACGATCAGCTGCGGCATCGAGTAAATGTAAGGCTGGGAGAAATCAAACGCCTGCTCGCGCTTGGGATTGATGCCGACCTGCGAAATGATCACGTCATACTTGTTGGCGGCCAGCCCGGCCAGGATGCTGGCCCACTCGCTGCTGACGAATTCCACCTTCAGGCCCAGCTTCGCGGCCAGCAGCTTGGCCACGTCCACGTCATACCCGGCCAGCTCGCCGTTCTTTTCCTTGTAATTGAACGGCGGATAAGTGCCTTCCAGCGCCACCTTGAGCGTGCCGCGCGCCTTGACCGTCGTCAGCAGATCGGCGGCCGAAGCCGGCAAGGCCAGCGCTGCGGCCAAGAGCAAAATAAAATGACGTTTGAGCATGCGACTCCCTTACCAAGCGCCCATGCGGCGGCGCAGTCCAAAATTATGCCCGACCACCAGAATGGAACTGGCGATCAGGCCGCTGAGGCCGATCATCAACTGCACCAGCTTATCGTCGGGCAGCACCCACATGCGGCCCGGCGGCGCTTCCGTCACGCGGGCGGCGGCCATGATCAGCGGCGACACCCATTGCGCTTCTTCCGTCACGTCCAGCACCAGGTGGCCGTCCTGCGTGGTGTGCAGATAAATCTCGCCGCCCTCGGCCAGGGTGAAGCACACGCCATAGCCGGTCTCATTCTTGCCGATGTGCTGTTGCAGCGCCTGGTTATGTTCCTCGATCCACAGCTCGACGTCGGCCGGCGTTTCCAGCCCGCTCCACGGCACCGGGCGGAAGCGCGGCGGTTCTTGATTGTCCTGCATGGTATTCCTCGACTTGCCAAACCGCCAGTGTAGCCGATCCGGGCTTAACCCTTCCAGGTGCGTTGCAGGCCGGTGTCGGCGTGGATCCAGCCGCCGCTCGGGCCGGCGCGGTAGTAGAAGCCGACGCCGCCCTGGCGGAAGCTTTTCACCAGCCCGCCCAGCACTTCCGCGTTGAGGTTGGCGATGCGAATGTCGGCCGCGCGCCCCACCATGTGCAGCGACTGGCGGGCGGCCGGAACGCCGGCCTCGCGCAGCTTGTTGTTGGAGGCCGGGGTGCGGTAGCCGGACAGGATCTCCAGCGGGCTGTCGATGCCGTAGCGGCGCACAAAGGCCTGCGTGCCCCACAGGGTTTCAAACAGCTTGGGATCGATATTGCGGGTTTCGTTGCCGCCATTGACGTCGCGCATCAAGTGGCACAGGTCCTGGTAGGCCGAGTCGATGATCTCGCCGTCTTTCCAGTACAGCAGCTTGGCGCGCTCCTTGCTGGCCGGACGCACCACCTCGATGGTACGCGGCCGCAGCCAGAATTCCAGGTCCAGCGCCTGAGCGTCGAAAATGTCGGGTGGCGGCTCCATGCCGACACCGGAAGGCGCCGGGGCCGGGCCCGGTGCTGCCGGCGCCGTGGAAGGCTTGGCAATGCTGCTGTGCCGCACCGGCACGCTCGAAGCACAGCCGATCAGCGGCACTGATAAGAAACTCGCGGCAGTCAGTCCCAAAAATTCCCTGCGCGTCGCCATAACATCCACCCTACCGTAAAAAAGCAATATTGCCACTATAGCCTATGCGGAGGGAAAGAAAAACCACCCTAACTTTCGTTTAAGAAATGATACAGCTGCCTCTGTGATACATAAATTTCGTATCAGAAATGTCTTGGCCGCCTCAGTTATACATCAAGCTGATGGCTGGCATTCCAACAATAAAGTATTCATATATGGTGCGACGCAGTATAGTTCAGTCGTACCAGATGAGTTTTTCCATCGAACTAACTAATTGGAGCCTACCATGATCACTCGTTCTATCATCGCCCTGTCCCTGATCGCCCTGTCGACCATCAACCCAGCCAGCGCCGCTGCTCCAGCCGGCCGCCTGAACACCGCTGAGTGCGACGTGCCTAGCTACCGCAACGCGTGGCAAGACGAAGAACTGACCGGCAACGTGAAGCTGGCCGTGCTGGTGGATGCCAACGGCAACGTCAAGGACAGCAAAATCATTTCGTCGAGCGGCTACGTGGCCCTGGACAAAGCCTCGCAACGCGCCAGCGCCGGCTGCAAGTTCAAGCCAGCCAGCAACGGCAGCGAGCCAGTCTGGGCACAAGTGCAGTACAACTGGGTCCTGAACTAAATCATGCTCATGCTGCCTGCCGCGCCGGCGCCTGCAACAAGGCCGCGCGCGGCTCGTCGAGCAAATAACCCTGCACCAGTAACGACACACCTGCGGCCGCGCTGAGTTCGCGCAAGGCCGCCAGGTGCTGCGGCGTTTCCAGCCGCTTGAACACGACCTCCACCTTGGACGCAGCGCAACGCTGCAGCAACTCCACCAATCCCGCCCTGTCCTGCGACTCGCGCACGTCGAGCTTGAACACGTCCGGCCGCAAGCGCTCCAGCACCGCCAGTCCGTCGCGCGGGCTGTTCACATTCACCGCGAAACGGAAGCCGTTGCGGCGATAGTTATCCGACACATAATTGAGCAGCCAGCCCTGCTGTGGCGTCGCCGCCGGCAATTGCAGCACCACCCGCTCCAGCGGCAGCTCCAGTGCATCGAGAATGCGGCGGAAAGCATGGCCGTGGTTGCTGCTGACCGCGCTCAGCAGCCGGTCGTGCACGTTCAGGTACAGCGCCGTATCGCCCTGCCCGGCCTGGCGGAAGAAATTAATCGCGTGCAGCATGCGGCACAGCCGGTCCAGCTCGATCGATTCATCGTCGCTGGCGGCGTGATCGAGCAGCTTCCACAGCGACAGCCCCTGGTCCTGCGCCGACACGCTGCGCGCCAGGCCTTCGTAGGCCAGCACCGTGCCGCTGTCCAGCTGCCGGATCGGCTGGAACGCGCTGCTCATGGTGCAATTGAAAAACCTTCCTTGCGCCTTGCCCTCGTGATCGAGCCAGATGCTGGAAGCAGCGCCGGTGGCGTCGGATAGACGCGCCAGGTACTTTTGCAGGATGGGAAATGACATGGAACTCCTCGTGGGATGCTGACGATGTCGATAGCGTATGCCCCCATGGGGGAAAGCAGAACGAATGCTTTCAGCTATGGATATGCCAAAACATTCGTTCCGCCAATACAGCACGGCCGTTATCGTGGAAGCATCGTTCAACTCCGTGCCCGCCCCATGTGCCAACTCCTCGCGATGAGCAGCAACCAACCCGCCGCCCTGGACTTCTCCTTCACCGGCTTTGTCGAGCGCGGCGGCCGCACGGGCGAGCACAAGGATGGCTGGGGCATCGCCCTGCACGCGCCCGGCGGCTGCCGCCTGTACACCGATTACCTGCCCTCGATCGATTCGCCGCTGGCCGAGCAGTTCAAGCACAGCCAGATCAAGGCGCGTAGCGTGGTGGCGCACATCCGCAAGGCCACGCAGGGCCGGGTCTCGCTGGAAAACAGCCATCCGTTCACACGCGAGCTGTGGGGGCAGACCTGGTCGTTCGCCCACAACGGCGACCTCAAACTGTACGATCCGAAACCGGCACGGTACGCGCCTTGGGGCGACACCGACAGCGAGCGTGCCTTCTGCCATATATTGTCCGGGCTGGCCGAGCGCTTCGAGCAGCAACCCGAGCGCCACGAACTGTACGCCGCGCTGGCCGGACTGGCGGCCGCGATTGCCGAACACGGCCCGTTCAACTTCATCCTGTCCAACGGCGACCTGCTGTTTGCGCACTGCAGTACCGAGCTGCACGTGGTGGTGCGCGCCTACCCGTTCTCGGTGGCGCACCTGGTCGACTGCGCGCTCAGCATCGATTTCAGCCATTACAACCAGCGCGACGACCGCATCGCCGTGATCGCCACCCAGCCGCTTACCTCCAATGAACACTGGACGCGCTTTGCCCAAGGCGAGCTGAAGTTATTTGAACGGGGTGTCGAGGTGGGAGCGGCGCCGGAGCAGCGCGAAGCCTTGCGGCTGGTGGGCTAAGCGGTATTACAGTTGCAGAATTTCTTGCGCTTGGGCGCATTCGGGCAAGCCGCCTCGTCATCCAGCTGCTTCCAGAAGAACACCGTCTCCACGCCGTAGGGCGAGCGCACCAGGCCGGCATCGGTGTAGCCGCGCTGGGCGAAAAACTCCTTGCCGGTCGCGGTACTGTGCAGTTGCAGCGCCTTCACGCCCCAGCCGCACGCCTGTTCCTCCACCCGTTGCAGCAGCGCCTTGCCGACGCCCTGGCGGCGCGCTTCCGGCAGCAGATAGCACAGGGCCAGCTTGCCGGCGCCGGTGAGCAATGCGACGCCGACGACGACGCCTTCGCTGACAGCCACCAGCGAAAAATTGGTGGGCGAACTGAACCAGTTCGCCACCATCTGCGGAGTTTTATTGCCCAGCCAGGCTTCGAGAATGGCGGGATCATTCTTATGATCCAGTTCGCAGCATTCCCGGATCGACCGGCGCAATACATTGCACGCTGCCTCCGCATCCGAGGAAGCAGCAATACGAATTTCAAGACTCATGTACGCTCACAAAACATTACTTTAGTGCTGGGAACGACTATACACTAAGCGCGATAAAGCCGTCGGATGCTGCCAGACTAGACCGGGCTCCCGTGTTTGCCCACGAATGTTTTTTAAAATCCATATACGTTTTTTGGTGAACTTCTAAGCATATTACGAAAAATTCGTATCTTTTCCGGCCAAAATTTTACACCATGCAGGTCTGTTATTACGAAAGCTCATTATGACCACTAAAAATACGACTCGCCGCGTTGTCATCGCTTCCTTCCTGGCCGCTTCGGCCACCCTGCTCGGCCTGCCACAAGCGCAAGCGGCCGACACCGTGCTGCTGAACGCGTCCTACGACGTCACGCGCGAACTGTTCAAGGATATCAACCCGGTATTTGAAGCCGACTGGAAAAAGCGCACCGGCGAATCGATCAACGTCAACCAGTCGCACGGCGGCTCGTCCAAGCAGGCGCGCTCGGTGGCGGACGGCATGGAAGCGTCGGTGGTCACCATGAACCAGGCCAACGATATCGATATCCTGGTCGAGCGCGGCGTGGTGGCGGCCGACTGGGCCAAGAAATTCCCGAATGGCGCGGCGCCGTTCTACTCGACCGTGGTCTATCTGGTACGCAAGGGCAACCCAAAACAGATCAAAACCTGGGACGACCTGGCCAAGCCGGGTGTGCAAGTCATCATTCCGAATCCTAAAACCTCGGGCAACGGCCGCTACACCTTCCTGGCCGCATGGGGTTCGGTGCTGAAAAAAGGCGGCAGCGAAGCGCAGGCGCGCGAGCTGGTCGGCAAGATCTTCAAGAACGTGCCTATCCTCGACGCCGGCGGCCGCGGCGCCACCACCACCTTCACCCAGCGTGAAATCGGCGACGTGCTGATCACCTTCGAGAACGAGGTCAACCTGGTGCGCGCCGAGTTCGGCGACAAGTTCGACGTGGTCTACCCTGCCACGTCCATCCTGGCCGAATCGCCGGTCGCCGTGGTCGACAAAGTGGTCGACCGCCGCAACCTGCGCAAGCAAGCCACGGGCTACCTGAACTTCCTGTACAGCGAAGAAGGCCAGGAAATCATCGCCAAGCACTCGCTGCGTCCGCGCTCGGAAAAAGCCTTTAAGAAATACAACGCCAACTTCCGCCAGATCAGCCTGTTCTCGGTGGATGAGGTGTTCGGCGGCTGGAAAGCAGCCCAGAAGAAATTCTTCGACGACGGTGGCGAATTCGACAAGATCTACAACAAATAAGACGCAACTGGCCCCTGCCACCAAATCCCGGACACTGTTCGGGATTTTTTTTTGTTTATCCTTTTGAATCCTAGACTTACATTCAATAGACGAGAACGGACTTTAATGTTATTGTCTATCCTTAGAGAATATTGCCGTATAGCCAGACTTTTTACGTGCGCCACACCGCCCTGGTGTGTCCGATAGACTCCTGTTCCCCGAATATTCATATGCTTAAGAAAATTATTGCTGCATTGTTAACCTCGTTTACTGCTGCGGCCGCGTTCGCTGCGGTACCGCTGGGTTCGCAATCGGTGCTGGTGGTGGAAGACGCCACCGGCAGAGTGTTGCTCGAAAAAAACGCGAACGCCCAGGTGCCGATCGCCTCGCTGACCAAGCTGATGACCGCCATGGTGGTGCTGGACGCCAAGCAAGACATGGACGAGAAGATCGAAATCGATCGCTCGGATGTTGATATGCTGAAACACAGCGCCTCGCGCGTACCGGTCGGCGCCGAATTGTCACGCGGCGATGCCCTGCAACTGGCGCTCATGTCATCAGACAACCGTGCCGCTGCGTCGCTGG
>Ga0105244_10001339_pt1 | contig 20124 bp, 15 predicted proteins | sample KBSM44metaG_FD_80423 | JGI IMG/M metagenome (GOLD analysis project Ga0105244, IMG submission 80423) | Miscanthus rhizosphere microbial communities from Kellogg Biological Station, Michigan, USA - KBS M4-4 metaG | ecosystem: Host-associated > Plants > Roots > Rhizosphere > Soil | place... | reverse complement strand
CCTGGCGCTGGCCGTACTGGCCGGTCGCGGGCAACCCATCCGGCTGCGCCTGACCTGGATGCTGCTGGGCTGTATTCCGGCGGCCTTCATCGCGCTGTCGCGGGTGTACCTCGGCGCCCACTGGCCCACGGACATCCTGGCCGGCACGCTGTTGGCGATGACGGTGTGCGCGTTCAGCCTGGGGGTGAGCCAGTATCGAAGCCCGCTGCCGGCCCTGTCGCAAAAAGCCTGGTGGCTGCTGTTGCCGGCGCTGGTCGCGTTGCTGGGGTTCATCGCGTTCACCGGCACGCCCCACGCCCTGCTACGGTATGCCTATTGAGTGAACAACTCGCCCTGCAACTCATCGAGCAGCATCTGGATCGCATCCAGGCGCTGCTGTGGGTCGTCGAGTTGCAGCAGGTCGATCTTGTCGGCCTCGGTGAAGGGCAATAAGTAGGCAAGCTGATTGCCCAAAGCTTGCTGCCCATCGGCATGGGCGTCCATGTCCAGCGAGGCCACCATCGGGTGCTCAGCCAGGGCCTGGAGCAACGCCAGCAGGTCGGCGTCCTCTTCTTCCAATGGCTGGTCCGGCAGCTCTTCGAGCCATTGCACCTCGGCCAGCAACAATTGGTCCTTCTGCACACCGGCGTCGCGTACACGAAAACGCCGCCCGCCTTCGACACGAATGCCCAGCAGGCCGTTGTCCTGTTGCTTGAAGTCGCGGATCAGCGCTTCGCAGCCGATCAACGCGTAGCCGTCCGGGGCCATGCCCACTTCGCTGCCGTCAAGGATGCACACCACGCCGAAGCTTTCGCCCTTTTTCATGCAGCGCGCGACCATGTCCAGGTAGCGCGCTTCGAACAGTTGCAGGTCGAGGGTGCAACCCGGGAACAGCACAGTGTTGAGCGGGAACAGCGCCAGACTCATAAAGGTTTCCTTCAAACCCGGATTAAACGATCACCGACACGGCCAGCGGCAAGAATACCGCCGTGGCCACGCCCATCAGACTCATCGCCAGCGCCGCAAAGGCGCCGCACTCTTCACTCTCTTGCAGGGCCACCGAGGTGCCGACCGCGTGAGCCGTCATGCCCAGCGCCATGCCACGCGCCTCAGGGCTGTGAACACCCAGGCGCGACAGGTAGGCCGGGCCGATCATCGCACCGATCACGCCGGTGATCAGCACAAACACGGCCGCCAGCGCTGCCACGCCGCCGATCTGCTCGGCCACCAGCATGGCAATTGGCGAGGTCACCGACTTGGGCGCCATGGTCATCAACATCATGTGTTCGGCACCGAACCACCAGCCCAACAGCACACACAACCCGGTGGCCAATACCCCGCCTACCACCAGCGTAGTAAAAATCGGCCAGAACAATTGACGAATGCGCCGCAGGTTCAAGTAAAGCGGCACGGCCAGGGCCACGGTCGCGGGGCCCAGCAGGATGCCCATGATCTCAGTGCTCTTGCGGTACTCGGCGTATGTAAGGCCACAGCTGACCAACACACCGATCACCAGCAGCATGGACACCAGCACCGGCTGCAGGAAAATCCAGCGGGTTTTCTCGAACGCCGCCAGCACCAGTTGATAAGCGCCCAGGGTGATGCCAATGCCGAACAAGGGGTGATGAATCACAGCAGTCCACGCGCCCTGCCAGTCGAAGATCATTGATCCATCTCCTTGCGCTTGACCATCTGCTGCATCAGCACGCCGACAAAGCCCATGGCGATCACCAGCGACAGCACCAGCGCACCGACGATGGCCCAGAAGTCCGCCGCGATGTCCTTGGCGTACACCATCACCCCGACCGCAGGGGGCACCAGCAGCAGCGGCAGATAGCGCAGCAGGCTGCTGGCCGCCAGGCTCAAAGGCTCACCGACTTCGCCCTTCCAGATCAGAAAGCCCAGCATCAGCAGCAGCCCGATAATCGGCCCCGGCAAGATGGGCAACAGCAAATGGTTGATCGCCGTGCCGATCAATTGAAACAGCACCAGCCAGGTCAGGCCACGTAGCAGCATCCGTTCTTCCCCCTCGAAACGTCCCCGCATTATAAGCACGCCCGCCCTATGCTCAGGCATTCGCCAAAAGCATGGTGGGTTGACCGGGCGGGGTGCCCATGATGATCTAAGATGGATTTCGCACACCTATAAAAACCGATGAACCAAGGAGAGTCGCAATGCCCTATGTACCTGTAGCGCAGCTCAAAGATTATGTCGGCAAGGAACTGGGACGTTCCGAATGGCTCACCATCGACCAGGCCCGTATCAACCTGTTTGCAGAAGCCACCGGCGATCATCAGTTCATCCACGTCGACCCGATCAAGGCCGCGCAAACGCCGTTTGGCAGCACCATCGCCCACGGCTTCCTGTCGCTGTCGCTGATGCCCAAGCTGATGGAAGACATCCTCATCATGCCTGAAGGCCTGAAGATGGCGGTCAACTACGGCCTGGACAGCGTGCGTTTCATCCAGCCGGTAAAGGTCAATTCCAAGGTTCGTTTGTACTTCACGCTCACGGACGCCACCGAGAAAAAGCCTGGCCAATGGCTGTTCAAGGCCACCGCTACCCTGGAAATCGAAGGCCAGGAAAAACCGGCTTACATTGCGGAGTCGTTGTCACTCTGCTTCGTGTAACGCCCAGCCCCCTGTAGGAGCTGGCTTGCCAGCGAAAAACGCAGCGACGCTGCATCGCCGGCAAGCCGGCCCCTACAGGCGCGTGGCGGGGCAAAATCCTCGCCACAATGTATGTAAATTTATGTATGAATCTCGCAGCTGCGGCATACTCGGCGTTCAATTATCCGGATCCCGCTATGCGCCCACTCGCTCCTCTTGCCCTTGCCCTGTTGCTCACCGCTTGCGGAGACGGCGAATCGCTGTTGCCGCCCGATGCGCGCCTGCCCGACGGCGGCCGCTACCGGGGCGATGTGGTCAACGGCTTGCTGCAGGGCCAGGGCCGGGTGGACTACCCCAACGGCAGCTGGTACGCCGGCCAGTTCGACAAGGGCCAATGGCACGGCCAGGGCGAATGGCATGGCAGCAACGGCGAAGTCTATAAAGGCCAATTCCAGCAAGGCCTGTTCGACGGCCAGGGCAGCCTGAGCACTTCGGGCAGCAGCTATGTGGGCGGCTTCAAGAACGGTCGACGCAATGGCGAAGGCACCCTCAAAGAAGGGGCGATGACCTATCGCGGCGAGTTCAAGGACGACCAGTATTCCGGCCTCGGCCGCCTGGAACTGGCCGATGGCAGCCAGTACCAGGGCCAGTTCGCCCACGGCAAGCCCAATGGCGAAGGCCAGCGCAACGACGACAGCGGCAACCAGTTCAGCGGTCACTTCGTCGATGGCCAGCTTGAAGGCAACGGCACGTTCAACAGCGCCGATGGCGATATCTATGTCGGCCAGTTCAAACAGAACCAGCTCAACGGCAAGGGCCGCTATGAGAACGCCGACGGCGACGTGTGGATCGGTCAGTTCAAGGAAGGCGCCCTCAGCGGCAAAGGCGAGCTGATCGGTATCGACGGCAGCCACTATGTGGGCCAATTCAGCGATTGGCGCTTCACCGGCGAAGGCCGCCTGAACCTCACCGATGGCAGCTTCTATATCGGCGGTTTCGATAGCGACAGCTACCAAGGCAAGGGCACGCTGGTGCTCACCGATGGCACGGTGCAAGCGGGCACCTGGGTCAACGGCATGCGCGTGCGCGATGCCGACGGTAAGCTGCTGCCCGACCCACTGGAAACCGGAATACTGGCTCAAGGCCGCCTGCTGGAAGCCGCCCTCGCCGCCGTGCCCCCCTCCACCCCTGCCGTGGAACTGTACACCCTGGTGCTGGCCGGTGATGGCAAGCAAAGCGTGTTCCTGCGCGAAGCCGATTACGTCAGCAACATGCTCGCCAGCCGTTTTGGTGCCCGTGGGCAGATCCGCCTGGTCAACCACCGCGACCATATCGCCGACCGCCCCCTCGCTACCCGCGAAAGCCTGCGCCGCGCCGTGCAAACCCTGGCCGAACGTACCGGGCCGGAAGACCTGGTGTTCATCTACATGACCAGCCACGGCACCCACGAACACGAACTGGTGCTGGACCAGCCGCGCATGGAGTTGGCCGACCTGCCCGCCGATGAGCTGGCTGCCGTGCTCGCGCCGTTGAAGAACCGCGACAAGATCATCGTGATTTCCGCCTGCTACTCCGGCGGTTTCATCCCGGCGCTCAAAGACGAACGCACCCTGATCATGACCGCCTCCCGCGCCGACCGCGTGTCCTTCGGCTGCTCCGAAGAGGCCGACTTCACCTACTTTGGCGACGCCCTCTTCGCCCAAGCCTTCAACCAGACCGACGACTTGCAGCAAGCCTTCAAGCTGGCGCAGCAGCACGTGGCCGAACGCGAACAGGCGGACAACTTCGAAGCCTCCGAGCCGCAGATCTGGGCCCCCAAGGGCGTGATCGCCCACTGGCAACTTTTACGCAAACAGCAGGCACGAAAGGCGCTCGAAAGCGTCTCAATGAATAGCAAGGAAGCCAAAGGCAACTAAGCTGAACTGTGTAACAAGGGGGAAACACCATGTACCTGACACCTCAGCATATCCTGCTCGCTGGCGCCTCCGGCTTGACCGGCGAACACCTGCTCGACCGCCTGCTCAACGAACCTACGGTATCTCGCGTACTGGCACCTAGCCGCAAGCCACTGGCCGAACACCCGCACCTGGAAAACCCGGTGGGTGACCCGGCGGTGTTCCTGCCGCAACTGAGCGGTCGCGTAGACATCGCCTTCTGCTGCCTGGGCACCACCATCAAACAAGCAGGCTCCGAAGCAGCGTTTCGCGCCGTTGACCTGGACATGGTCGTGGCCTTTGCCAAGCGCGCGCGAGAAATGGGTGCACGGCACCTGATCGTGATCAGCGCGATTGGCGCCGATCCCAAGTCATCGATTTTCTACAACCGGGTCAAAGGCGAGATGGAGCAGGCGTTGAAGGCGCAAGACTGGCCGCAACTGACCATCGTTCGCCCTTCGCTGTTGCTTGGGGAACGTTTGGAGCCACGCCTGGCCGAGCAACTGGCCGGGCCGTTGTCCAAGCTGATCCCCGGTAAATACCGTGGCATCGAAGTGTGTGAACTGGCCCGGGCCATGTGGCGCCTGGCGCTGGAAGAGCAGGATGGGGTGCGGGTGGTGGAGTCGGATGAGTTGCGCAAGCTGGGCAAATGATTGTGCACCGGTTGGAATGGCCTCATCGCAGGCTTGCCCGCGATGAGACACACACAATGAAGCCAACTGTCAGCACCGACAGTGGCAGCAACACTCCTGGATAGCTTGGCGCCCTGTCAACATGCCGATTCTTGACGCAGCAGCCGCCATTCATGGCCTTGAAATCCAGACGCGTGCGGCTGATACCGCCGAGGCCTTTTTGCACAGTTACGCTTTAAGCAGGCGTGAGAATTTAAGCATTAGCGTCCAACTTAGCTCCCACGCTACGGAACAACGTAGTGATCACAGCAAGCCTGGAGTTAATTGCCTTCGCACGACTTTCAATGTCATCTCTCGGCGCCCCAGTAGACGCGAGCGTGAAGGGAATACCCAAATTTTTGGCTTCGCCCCCCATATCCCGCTCTATGATATCCATCATGTCTTCGAGGGTATCCATGCGCTCATCGTTGCTTTTCAATGCCCAGTCCAAGCCCGGAGCAACCTTTGCATTTCTTTTCAGATCATTCAACGCGTTTGCGGCCGTGAATACATCTTTCTGGCTCTGCTCGACAATCTGATTATCTTTGACGTCTTGCTTGGTAAGGCCCGAGCTAGCGCTAGCGTCTACATACGGTTTGAGAACTGCGTTGACAGTGCCTGCAATAATCAAACCGAGGGCGGAAAATGGTAGAGCAATTGCCGCGGTCCGAAGTAAGCTGGAATTTCTTACCGGCGCTGCCTTGTCAACTTTAGACTTGACGGAGGATGAAAGTGATGTCGCCTCATCCGATAGTTTTTCTGAAGAGAACGGCTCAACGTCTTTACCGTCTACGCGACCCGGCGTCGGCTGGCCAAACAACCTGTCTCGCGCTTCCGCGTCTTTTTGGGCCTGCCACTTTTTTTGTTGCGCCTCTTGGTACTTCTTTAAACCATCAGAGCCAGGAGCGTCGGTATTAGTGGAGTCGCCAGGCTGCCTAGTGCCCGTCGTATGTCCAGCCCCATTGGCGCCGTTCACTTGAGAATCCACATACTTTTGGTCAAATGACTCAGCACTTTTTTGTGAGCCATAACCGCTCGACGAGATAGAACTTTGGCCACCTCTTGTATGGGGAGCACTCACATCTTTGGGCACCGAAGAAGGACTGTTTCTATTCCAGGCGCCACTAAAAAACTCCCCAATCCTGGAAAAAGCCATCGACCGAGAGGTTGCATGTAAAAACATCATAATGAATTACCTAATGATTAGTTAGCATTAGAAAGTCATCCCTTACCCTCAACTGTTTTGTGTAAAAAAACACTCAACGAGTTCCACCCCCCACCATTTTATTCAATGTTGCGACATCCAGACAGTTTGCCGCCAAATCAGCAACCAACCAGAAATTACCTAAAGCGCACACACCAGAACGCGCACAAACTTTCCAACCTCAATAAGGTTAACTGTAGATGGCACACATAAATTCGCCTACAAAAGAAATTCAAGCACCGGCCAGTCTTAGCCTGGTCTCAGATCCATTTCCTGCCTCATGCTGCCCCTGCCCCATTGAACTCAGTGCGCCAAACTGTAATAACTGGGGACCAAACGGTGTGTTTGTGATACTGCTATATGCATACCACCCCCCCTTGTGGAAAATAGCCACCACAGGCTCCGCTACCCCTCCCGTATCAACGCGACCGACCCCTTTGACAATGTCACCATCTTTGTAAGTCTTCGTCACATCATATTTCTTATAATTCCCTCTCAGCCGGGGCAATACTTCATCTGCGTGCTGATAAATTTTCTTCCCATCCTTAATGACAGTCCTTATCCCACGCTTGATATTTTTTGGAAGATTAATGGCATCGGTAATGCCGACAGAGGCGCCAATCCCCGCAAAAAAGGAACGGGCGAGAGCAGTACCTATTGACTTACCCCCCTTTAACGCTTTATTCGCTGCACCTACCCCAGGAAGAAGGAAGCCTAAAATATCAAACCCGATATTAAAAATTGCGCCTGCAACATTACCGTTGATAGCATCTTTAATACCGTCATAAAAAGGAATGAGCGAAAGCAAAAACTCATTTATCTCTTTAATCTCCCTTCGGGTTTTTTCAATTTCCGTAACGCCGGCAGCGCCTGCTTGAAAAGCATCATAATTTTTTGTGAAAAAATCACCTACCACGTTAGCCAGCGAACCAGTTCTGCCAGAAAAATAAGAGCCTTGTGCCTTACCGTCCAGACTCACTGGATCACGCTTTTTATTGGTTTCACCGTACTGCGTGTAGATATTCTGTGTGTTCCACACACGAGGTTTGGCGCCAGGACCAAAATAAGCGCTATCGTCGTAATTCAGCTGTTCTGCCGGCACAGCTTTTTCCTTGACCATTTTCCCTAGCGCGGGGAAATAACTGTAATAGTCTGTCTTCCCATCGCGCCCCTCCACTTTCATCAGTAAGCCATGCTGCCCTTTTAAAGCGTCTAGCTCCTGCGCAGTCGGAGTACGTGGTACGGGCCAGGAATGCGCAGAGTGGCCATGTTCGTTGAACTGAAGCTTTGTACCCAAAAAGGGGCGAGACACTTCGAAGAAACTTACATCTGAATTTTCTATGCGTTCCCGCTCTGCTGGTGGCAACAAAGAAAGTTGGTATTTAAACTGAATAGCCCAAGCATTTTTATGATTTTTCTTGTACCGGCTAAATTCATCATCAAATTTTTTATTGATATTTTTAATAAGCTGCGGAAAGCGGGACTTCATCTGATCCCAGGGTAGTTTCTTTTCATCGCGCGAGACCCATACGCTCGGATCAAATGGATCAGTCATGTAAACATCAAGCGGCGACACAATATACCGGCCATCCAAAACGCCCCGTAGCGTATTCTCCGTAGGATCCTCTATTTCCGGAAAAACGCGCTTGAACTCTGCCAATGCCAATTCTTTCCGACTCGGCGGATCTTTCTGTAACTCAGCACGCGCCCACTCCAATTCCTTTTTCTGTTTTTTAAACACCGTGAGTGAGTGTTCGAGATTTTCGTCCTTATACTCCCCGTTAGGAGTGCTCGCGATCACACCATTCGCGAGGCCCCACTGAATATATGGATTGACCGACGCTATATTTACTCGGGCTTCGCCCTCGTGAACATTAAGCTGCGCCTCAGCGTACTCTATCACTTGACTAAAGGTCATGTTCGCGGATGCGCCGGGCGCGTCCTGTTCTACGAGTGCAACCGCAATAGAGAAGTCCGTCCACGTATGAGACCCATAAACAAGATTGGGCGGTATATTTTTCGACAGAAACTCAGGTGCGGCAGCCGACAATAATAAACGAGCAGCAATAGGTGCCGCTCCAACACCCACTTTCGCTTCAAGATGGGCTACGAAGCGCTTCACAATTTCGGCAGCAGGGGCCCCCGCATTGTCTTTGCTGTAGAGGTTATAGCCCACCAGATTATAGGGTGACTTTCCTAAACCGGGATCAAGCTCTTGCACGAGCGCTGCATTCAATATTTCGATTACACCGGTCGGAGACTCAGCTGTATTGAGTTTACTTTGTAAGGCCTTACCCAGCTTCAAAGCCTCTGGCGAGCGAATCAGCTGATCCCATGCTAACGCAGGGTTGTCCGCAATCGCCTTGCGCGTAGACTCGGCAAGCGAGCCGATCAGACGGTGTAACAGACTGTCAGCCCCAACCCCGGCCTGAGGATTAGAAGCCTCACTGGCTGTTTGCGCCTTCCATTTGTTTACCTCCGCCTTCATCTTGCGTAACTGAGTGTTACCCAACGCCTTAACGATATTCCTGACCCCTCCAGCGTCCGCCCCTGGCACCCGAGGGAGAAGATCAAAGGATAATGAACGAGCCAGATAATGTGCTTCCTGACTATTGGCAGGCACGTTATATCCACGCGACTCAAGCATCTTCGCAACACTTATCTCCCGGCGCTGTTCGGTGAAAAATAGGCTTGAGCGCCTATCAAGGGGCAGCATGACGGTGTTCAGATCAATCTTCCCTTCGGCATCGTTTGCCTGGGATCTCAGCGCTGCAAGAAGTGCATGATGATTGGCGTCATCCCCCAGCACCTTACGCTGCTCCTCTAACGCCGCTACGGATCGCTGCACGCCGTAACCCGAAGGAGGAAATTCAGGTATTTCGCCTTTTTGCAGTTTTTTGCGGTGATCGGCGGCCTGTGCTGGCGAAAGGTCGATGGGCACTCCGTAAAATCGCCCCACCACGTACAACGGCACCTTGCCCTCCGGCCAAGGGTAACTAAAGGCCTGCCCAGGCCGTGGTGCGATCACCCTGGCAATTGAAAGCAAGACTCGGGAAACATCCGGCCAGCCTGAATCGTCACTGAGGGAAAACGTTTTTGTCTTACCCTTTACAATGCCGGTCAACTCCCCGAGCAAGGGGTCCAGCTTCATACTCTTGGTATCAAGCCCTTGCTCCTTCGCCCACGTTAAAAATTCGCGGCTGTTGAACGCGTTGTCCAGTTCGGTGCACCAACGCCCCAATGTAGTATCCGCAGGAACAGAAAGATCAGGCGGTGCAATGGAAGTGTGATAGGACCGCGCCGCTAATGCCATCGCGAAAGGTTTCGATAACTTAGCGTCAGCAGCTGCGCGACTCTCAGGAGAGTCAGACATTTGCGTACTGCGGCGGCTCGCAGCACCTTCACTATCGTTGTTCGGCTGGGAGCCTGAATACGTTTCGACGAGTGCGTTACCTGACCCAGCAGGCTCTACCTGAGAAGTAGGAATAGTTGTCATATTTGCCTCGCACATGAACAAAAACTAAATATTTCATGCACTGAGTGACACGAGCGACCAAATCCCCCCACAACAGCCACTGTTTATAATGTTACGAAGTAAATCGATTGATACTTCGGGCTAGAGCCAGTTACGACTGCCGTTCGCACTCCCACTTATACGGTATGAACACGATCTGATGTGGATACGGGGTTGGCTACAATGAGGCGCGCTTGCCCCCCGGCCCTAAAGACCGCCCGTGGCGTTGAAGCCAACCCCCAGCACCGTTAACACCGACAGCGGCAACAGCAGCGTGTCGAGCAGCGCGCTGGCTGGCAGGTCGACACGGGGATAGCTCGGCGCCTCGGCACCAAACCGATCCTTGGCGCAGCAGCCACCATTGATCGCATACAAGTCCAGCCGCGTACCGGCATACACCACCGGTGCACCGGATTGCGCGGCGTCCAAGGTGCGAGCGGTCGCGCAGCCGGCGAGTTGCAGCGCCAGCACTACCATCAAGAGTTTATTCATCGCTGCTCAAATGGTGTTCGCCCCAACGTGGCAGCATGTCCTGAGGGATGTTCAGCAGGTTGAGAATGCGCGCCACCACAAAGTCCACCAGGTCATCGATGGTCTGCGGCTGGTGATAGAAGCCCGGCGATGCCGGCAAAATGGTCACGCCCATGTTCGACAGCTTGAGCATGTGCTCCAGGTGAATGCTCGAATAAGGCGCTTCACGTGGCACCAGGATCAACTGGCGACGCTCCTTGAGGGTCACGTCCGCCGCGCGCTCGATCAGGTTGTTGCACGCACCGGTGGCAATCGCCGACAACGTGCCGGTGGAACACGGCACCACCACCATCGCCGCCGGTGCGCCAGAGCCCGAGGCCACCGGCGACATCCAGTCTTCCTTGCCGTAAACCCGGATCTGCCCCGCCGCCGCACCGGTGTACTCGGTGAGGAAGGCCTGCATCATCTGTACCTTGGCCGGCAGCGCGACGTCGGTCTCGGTGGCCAGCACCAATTGCGCGGCCTTGGAGATCAAGAAATGCACCTCGCGGTCTTCGCGCACCAGGCAATCGAGCAGGCGCAACCCATAAGGTGCGCCCGATGCGCCGGTCATCGCCAGGGTGACGCGTTCCGGCCCGCTCATTTCAGCGCCTCGGCCAACTTGCCATGCAGGCCGCCGAAGCCGCCGTTGCTCATGACCACTACGTGAGTGCCCGGCTTGGCCTGCTGCTTGACGTGTTCGATGATGCCTTCGATGGAATCGCACACCGTGGACGGCACCGTACACCGCGCGGCAATGCCCGGCAGGTCCCAGCCGAGGTTGGCCGGTGCGTACCAGACAGCCTCGTTGGCATCGTTGACGCTTTCCGGCAAACCATCGCGGTGCGCGCCCAGCTTCATGGAGTTGGAACGCGGCTCGATGATCGCAATGATCGGCGCATCGCCCACCTGCTTGCGCAGGCCATCCAGGGTGGTGGCAATCGCCGTCGGATGGTGGGCAAAGTCGTCGTAGATCGTAATGCCATTCACCTCGGCGACTTTTTCCATGCGGCGTTTCACGCTCTTGAAGGCGCTCAACGCGGCAATGCCCATGGACGGCACAACGCCCACATGCCGCGCGGCGGCAAGAGTCACCAGCGCGTTGGCCACGTTGTGCTGGCCGGTCATGCCCCACTCGACAATGCCCTGGGGCTCGCCCTCAAACAGCACTTCGAATCTGGAGCCGTCTTCGCTGAGCAGCTTGACCTGCCACTGCCCGCCCGCGCCGGTGGTTTGCACCGGGGTCCAGCAGCCCATCTCGATCACCCGCTGCAAGGCGGGCTCGGTGGTCGGATGGATCACCAGGCCTTCGCTGGGAATGGTGCGCACCAGGTGGTGGAACTGCCGCTCGATGGCCGGCAGATCGGGGAAGATGTCGGCGTGATCGAACTCCAGATTGTTCAGGATCGCGGTGCGTGGGCGGTAGTGAACGAACTTGGAACGTTTGTCGAAGAAGGCACTGTCGTATTCATCGGCTTCGATCACAAAAAACGGTGTGTCGCCCAAGCGCGCCGACACCGAGAAATTCTGCGGCACGCCGCCAATCAGGAAGCCCGGGCTCATGCCGGCATGCTCCAGCACCCAGGCCAGCATGCTGCTGGTAGTGGTCTTGCCATGGGTGCCGGCAACGGCGAGTACCCAACGGCCTTGCAGCACGTGATCGGCCAGCCACTGCGGGCCAGACACATAAGGCAAACCTTTGTTGAGCACATATTCGACCGCTGGGTTGCCCCGCGACATGGCATTGCCGATCACCACCAGGTCCGGCACCGGGTCGAACTGCGACGGGTCGTAGCCTTGGGTCAACTCAATGCCCTGGGCCTGCAACTGCGTGCTCATGGGCGGGTAGACGTTGGCATCGGAGCCGGTGACGTGATGGCCCAGTTCTTTGGCCAGAACCGCCATCGAGCCCATGAAAGTGCCGCAGATACCAAGAATATGAATGTGCATAGTCGACCTCGTAAAACATCGAGGCAGGTTAGCGCAGGGCGGGGGAAATCGCACTCTTTAGGTGTCGGGCGGCGGCCCCGGAAGGCCGCCTGGAACATCAGGCCGTCGAGGTTTCGCCGGGTGTTTCCTTGGGTAGTTCTGTCTCCTTCAATACGATCAACTTGCCGATGAACTTGTTCACCGCTTCAAAACGCTTGTCCAGGTGCGTCAGGCGAACCGCGTCAGTGAGAGGCGAGGTGCCCGCCGGCACCGCGAAGGGGCGGAAAATCATGTCATTGCCCTCTCCGATCAGTTTCAGCTTCTTTTCAGCCACCTCGTACAACGCCTCCAAGGTGTTCAGACGTTCGTTCGGAGTGGCAGAAACCTGCTCCATCATGCGCAGGGCAGGCGCATCCGTCCCCTGACGTATCGCCATGATGTTGTTCGCCACCACTTCGATCCGAAGCTCGGCCAATTTCAGGTGTGCCTCCACCTGAGCGGAATCCGGCACTGGCGCGCCCCCGCCCACTTGGGTACTCGGCGCCGGGCCGTGAATAGGTGGCAGTATGGGCGTTTGCGAGGCGAATTGACCCTTGATCGCCTCCCCGGTCCAGGCCGAGCCTGCGTACGTTGCAATGCTCAACGGTGCACTCACCAGGCCGTTGATACCCGCGTTGACAAAGGCATCCCGGGCCACCGTGCCCAGCTTGGGCTCGTTGGCGAACACGCCAGCCTTGTGCAGGCGGTCTGCAACGATCAGGTTCTGCGTGACATCCGCCAGGGTTTTCGGGGCCACGTGGCTCTGGGAGGGCAGCGTACGCGGACCGGGCGTACCGGTGAGGGTTGCCGAGATTTCCTTGAAGTTGTCCCGCGCGGTCCTTGCGGGAGGCTTGGGGCTCCCAGGCGCAACGGGCGGGCGAGTCGACACGACACTGGGCGTACGTAGCGGAGTCGACGGTGCGCGTCGGAATGGATTGGAAACAATCCCGCGCTTGCTGCGTGTGTGTCCACCCTGGGTTTCTTCATGGGCGAACGTTTCAGGCGCGGCGGGTTCTGTCTGCGGATGGGCGGGCGATGACTCAGAATGGTGGAGCGTCGACGGAGGCAGACCTGTGATACGCATAATCTTCACCTTGATGACTTCTGATACGGATAGGGAGTTAAAGCCGGTAATCCGAGGCCAGGCTGAATACCGACCTCATCTACTGCGTCTTTGAAAACCGCTATCGGGTTCCAGAAAATCAGCGCCCCACGATAAACCCGAGTCATCGCACGGCAGGCAAAACTCGCCTCCTACTCGCCCACCTGAATAAACGACAACCCGTTAACACTCCTGGCGCAATGGGCGGGCGATTCCATATTTGCGCAGCTTTCTATAAAGCGTGTTTCGACTGACACCCAGCGCGACGGCGGTCTGGCTCATATGCCAATGCTGCTGAGCCAAGGTGGCCAACAATGCCCCTCGCTCTGCGGCCCCCAGCGACGAGTCAGCCTGGGTTGTTGCAGTGCCCGCCGTCACGCTGAGTGACTGGCGAAGCGCCACCGGCAAGTCCTCACACCGCACGCAACCGTCCATGCACAACGCAACCACGGTGCGCAGCACCATGCGCATCTGCCGCACATTGCCTGGCCAGGCAAACGCCAGCAGCGCTTGGCGCGCGGAGGGCTCAAGGGTGACCGCTTGATCGCCCGCCTCCTCGGCCAGCAGAAAATCCAGCAACTGGGGCTTGTCGGCACGGTCGCGCAAGGCCGGCAACGGAATTTCCAGACCGTTGAGCCGGTAGTACAAGTCTTCGCGAAAGCTGCCGTCGCCCACGCGCTCCAGCAGATTACGGTGAGTCGCGCTGATGATCCTGACGTTGACGGCTTGCGGCTCGCCGCCAATGGGCACCACCAGCCGGTCCTCCAGTACCCTTAATAGGCGGGTCTGCAAGGCCAGGGGCATGTCGCCGATTTCATCGAGGAACAACGTGCCACCATCGGCCTGCTGCAACTTGCCTTGCATGCCTTCCTTGCGGGCACCGGTGAAACTGCCACCGCGATAGCCGAACAATTCGCTCTCGATCAGGCTTTCAGGGATGGCCGCGCAGTTGAGCGCCACAAAGGGCTTGTCGGCCCGTTGGCTGGCCTGGTGCACAGCCTTGGCGAAGGCCTCCTTGCCGGAACCGGTTTCGCCATTGATCAACAGCGGTACGTCGCGTTCGAACACCCGCAGCGCCTTGCTGAAATCCTGTTGCAAAGCGGGGTCACCCAGGCAGATGCCGGGCAGGCGTGGCCGCTCCACGGCAACCGGCTTGGCGATGGGCACGGGGGCTGGGAGCGCTTGCCCGCGCAATGCCGCAAACAAATGCCGGCCATCGCGGGTGCGCAGCGGCCAACTGGCCGTGGCATTGGCGCTGGCGCGGCCGAGCAATTGGTCCAGGGAACAGTCGAAAAACGCTTCCACCGGTTGCCCCAGCAAACCGCCGCGCAGTTGTCCCAGCAGGTTCAGTGCACTTTGGTTCACGGCGCAGATTCGCCCCTCACCGTCGAACGCCAGCAGCCCTTCGCTGAACAAGCCCACCGACTCGGCCTGCAAATGAAAACGCAGCAGCCAGTGGTGTTCGAAGTGACGCAGGAAGTAGCAGCTCTCGATCATCTTCGCCGACAGGTTGACCAGCGCCATGGTATGGAACTGGCTCTGGCGCGACACCGCCTCGCGGGCAGAGGATACGTCCAGCACAGCCAGCAGTTCGCCATGGGGATCGAACACTGGGCTGGCCGAACAGGTCAGCCCGGTATGCCGGCCACGAAAGTGTTCATCACGGTGAATGGTCAGGGACTGGCGTTCCACCAGGCAGGTGCCGATGCCGTTGGTGCCCTCGCACGCCTCGCTCCAATCGGCGCCCAGCCACAGCCCGGCGCGTTCGAAGATCTTGCGCTCGGACGGCGCGGTGACACAGTTGAGGATCACGCCCCGCGCATCGGTCAGCAACACCGCATGGCCGGCGCCCGAGAGTTGCTGGTGCAGGCTGTTCATCTCACTGCCGGCAATGTGCAGCACCTGTTGCAGGCGCTCGCGGCTTTCCAGCAGGCGGCCATGTTCAAGCACGGTGGGGGCAATGGTTTGCGCAGGGTCCAGGTGGTAGTCCTCCAGGCAACGCAGCCAGGAACGGGCGATGGAGGGATCGCTGGATGGGTCGCGACCATGGGCCACGGTGAGGACTTGCTGGGCATGGCGACTGAAATGATCGTTGTGCATTTCTTATTATTCTCCCTGCGTGAGAACGCCCAGCATCCCCCAGGCCTCCAGCCATTGCAATCCCGGGCAGACTCACCGGTCACCGGCTGTACCAAAGGTGGCACAAACTGTCACACCGCCTGTACCACCCTTGGCACAGCAACGCCTTGCAACAAACCCTAAACCCTTGATTTACCTGGCCCGCAAAGCAGTGGCCCAACCTTTGCTCTACGCTTTATAACGCGCTCGTTGCGCTGCACTCCCAATAAACATAAGAGCCAGGAGATACCTACCATGCGTTACGCACACCCCGGTACTGAAGGCGCCATCGTTTCGTTCAAGGCCAAGTACGGCAACTACATCGGTGGCGAATTCGTTGCGCCGGTCGATGGCAACTATTTCACCAACACCTCGCCGGTCAACGGCAAGCCCATCGCAGAATTCCCTCGCTCCACGGCCAAAGACATCGACAAGGCGCTGGACGCCGCCCACGCCGCCGCCGACGCCTGGGGCAAGACCTCGGCCCAGGACCGCTCGCTGGTGCTGCTGAAAATCGCCGACCGCATTGAACAGAACCTCGAACTGCTGGCCATCACCGAAACCTGGGACAACGGCAAGGCCGTGCGTGAAACCCTTAACGCGGACATCCCGCTGGCCGCTGACCACTTCCGCTACTTCGCCGGTTGCATCCGCGCCCAGGAAGGCACCAGCGCCGAGATCAACGAACACACCGCCTCGTACCACTTCCACGAACCGCTGGGCGTGGTGGGCCAGATCATCCCGTGGAACTTCCCGCTGCTGATGGCCGCCTGGAAACTCGCGCCGGCCCTGGCGGCGGGCAACTGCGTGGTGCTCAAGCCTGCCGAGCAAACCCCGCTGGGCATCAACGTGCTGCTGGAAGTAATCGGTGACCTGCTGCCACCGGGCGTGCTGAACGTGGTGCACGGTTTCGGCAAAGAAGCCGGCGAAGCCCTGGCTACCAGCAAGCGCATCGCCAAAATTGCCTTCACCGGCTCCACGCCAGTGGGCTCGCACATCATGCATGCGGCCGCCGAGAACATTATTCCGTCCACCGTTGAGCTGGGCGGCAAGTCGCCGAACATTTTCTTCGACGACATCATGAAGGCCGAGCCGTCCTTCATTGAGAAAGCCGCTGAAGGCCTGGTGCTGGCGTTCTTCAACCAGGGCGAAGTGTGCACCTGCCCGTCCCGTGCGCTGGTACAGGAGTCGATCTACCCCGAGTTCATGAAAGTGGTCATGAAGAAGATCGAGTCGATCAAACGCGGCGACCCGCTGGACACCGACACCATGGTCGGCGCCCAGGCGTCGGAGCAGCAATTCGACAAGATCCTGTCGTACCTGGAAATCGCCAAGGGCGAAGGCGCGCAACTGCTCACTGGTGGCAAGGTCGAGAAGCTCGAAGGCGACATGGCGGGCGGCTATTACATCCAGCCAACCCTGCTCAAGGGCACCAATGAAATGCGCGTGTTCCAGGAAGAAATCTTCGGCCCAGTGGTGAGCATCACCACCTTCAAGGACGAAGCCGAAGCCCTGGCGATTGCCAACGACACCGAGTTCGGCCTGGGCGCCGGCGTGTGGACGCGCGACATCAACCGCGCCTACCGCATGGGCCGGGCGATCAAGGCCGGCCGCGTGTGGACCAACTGCTACCACCTGTACCCGGCACATGCCGCGTTCGGCGGTTACAAGAAGTCCGGCGTGGGCCGTGAGACCCACAAGATGATGTTGGATCACTACCAGCAGACCAAGAACCTGCTGGTGAGCTACGACATTAATCCGTTGGGTTTCTTCTAACTGACAACCCGCTCCCACATTTGAAATGCACTACCTAATGTGGGAGCGGGCTTGCTCGCGAAAGCGGTGGATCAGTAAGCACTGTATTGACTGACCCACCGCTTTCGCGAGCAAGCCCGCTCCCACAGTTAGATCTCTACAAGTACTTGCGAAATGCATTCGGCCCATAGATGCCGAATTAAAAACAATAACAACGGACGGTACTTTCCCATGCCTAGCGAACCGACTGGCTCTTCTGTCGACTTCGAAAAAGTTGACTCCCACTACTTCCAACAACGCGAACTTAAAAAAGGCGCCGCCGGCTGGGTGCTGCTGGTAGGCCTTGGCGTTGCCTACGTCATCTCCGGCGACTATGCCGGTTGGAACTTCGGCCTGGCCCAAGGCGGCTGGGGCGGGATGTTCCTCGCCACATTGCTGATGGCCACCATGTACCTGTGCATGTGTTTTTCCCTGGCCGAACTGTCTTCCATGATTCCTACCGCCGGTGGTGGCTACGGCTTTGCCCGCAGCGCCTTTGGCCCCTGGGGCGGGTTCCTCACGGGCACCGCCATCCTGATCGAATACGCCATCGCCCCCGCCGCCATCGCGGTGTTTATCGGCGCCTACTGTGAGTCGCTGTTCGGCATCGGCGGTTGGATGATCTACCTGGCGTTCTACATCATCTTTATCGGCATCCACATCTTCGGCGTCGGTGAAGCCTTGAAGCTGATGTTTGTGATTACCGCGATTGCAGCGATTGCCCTGGGCGTGTTCCTGGTGTCGATGGTGCCGCACTTCAACGTGGCCAACCTGCTGGACATTCCAGTGACCGAAGCCAAGGGCGCCAGCACCTTCCTGCCGTTCGGTTATGTCGGCGTGTGGGCAGCGATTCCCTACGCCATCTGGTTTTTCCTCGCGGTAGAAGGCGTGCCCCTGGCCGCCGAAGAAACCAAGAACCCCAAGCGCGACCTGCCCCGCGGCCTGATCGGCGCCATTGTGGTGCTGACCAGTTTTGCCCTGTTGATCCTGGTGATCGCACCGGGCGGCGCCGGCACCTATGCGCTGGTCAAATCCGGCAACCCGCTGGTGGAAGCGCTGGCCTTGTCCTACGGCGGTTCAACGTGGATGGGCGGCTTCGTCAACCTGGTGGGCCTGGCCGGCCTGATCGCGAGCTTTTTCTCGATCATCTACGCCTATTCGCGGCAGATCTTCGCCTTGTCCCGCGCGGGCTACCTGCCGCGCAAACTGTCCCAGACCAACAAGAGCAAGGCACCCGTACTGGCCCTGGTGATCCCCGGCATCATTGGCTTTGGCCTGTCGCTGACCGGCCAGGGCGACCTGCTGATTCTGGTGGCGGTGTTTGGCGCGACCATTTCCTACGTGCTGATGATGGCCGCGCACATCACCCTGCGTATCCGTCGCCCCAAAATGGAGCGTCCGTACCGCACGCCAGGCGGCATCTTCACTTCCGGCATCGCCTTGGTACTGGCCTGCGTGGCCGTGGTGGCGGGCTTTCTGGTGGACCCACGGGTGGTGATTGGCGCCGCGATCATCTATGGAGTATTAATTGCTTACTTTGCTTTCTACAGCCGGCATCACTTGGTAGCAGGCACGCCCGAAGAGGAATTCGCGGCGATCCAGGCCGCAGAGGCCGCCTTGCACTGACTGCCGTAAACCTCGACGCAGGCCGCTGCCTGCGTCGTCAAGGAGACACTGTATGGCAAGCTTTTCCCACGCGGTAGGCGCTCAAACCTACCGCTTCGACAGCCTCAAGGACGTGATGGCCAAGGCCAGCCCCGCACGTTCCGGGGACTTCCTGGCCGGCGTCGCCGCGCAGAACGACGGTGAGCGGGTGGCGGCGCAGATGGCGCTGGCGAATATCCCGCTCAAGCACTTCCTCGAAGAAGCGCTGATCCCCTATGAAAGCGATGAAGTCACTCGGCTGATCATCGATACCCACGATAAACAGGCGTTTGCAGTGGTCAGCCACCTGACCGTCGGCGGACTGCGCGACTGGCTACTCAGCGACGCGGCCGACGAACATTCCCTACGCGCCTTGGCGCCAGGGCTGACACCGGAAATGGCCGCCGCCGTGTCCAAGATCATGCGCGTGCAGGACCTGGTGCTGGTGGCGCAGAAGATCCGCGTGGTCACGCAGTTTCGCGGCACGATGGGCCTGCGCGGGCGTTTATCCACACGCCTGCAACCCAACCACCCCACGGACGAACCGGCCGGCATCGCCGCGAGCATTCTCGACGGCCTGCTGTACGGCAACGGCGACGCCATGATCGGCATCAACCCGGCCACCGACAGCATCGCCTCGATCTGCGCCATGCTGGAGATGCTCGACGCGATCATCCAGCGCTATGAGATCCCGACCCAGGCGTGCGTGCTGACCCACGTCACCACCTCGATCGAGGCGATCAACCGCGGCGTGCCGCTGGACCTGGTGTTCCAGTCGATTGCCGGCACTGAAGCGGCCAACGCCAGTTTCGGCATCAGCCTGAGTGTGCTGCAGGAAGGTTACGAGGCGGGCTTGAGCCTCAAGCGCGGCACGCTGGGCCAGAACCTGATGTATTTCGAAACCGGCCAGGGCAGCGCCTTGTCGGCCAACGCGCACTTTGGCGTCGACCAGCAAACCTGCGAAACCCGCGCCTACGCGGTAGCGCGGCATTTCAAGCCGTTTCTGGTGAATACGGTCGTAGGCTTTATCGGCCCCGAGTACCTGTACAACGGCAAGCAGATCATCCGCGCCGGCCT
>Ga0105244_10001335_pt1 | contig 20129 bp, 19 predicted proteins | sample KBSM44metaG_FD_80423 | JGI IMG/M metagenome (GOLD analysis project Ga0105244, IMG submission 80423) | Miscanthus rhizosphere microbial communities from Kellogg Biological Station, Michigan, USA - KBS M4-4 metaG | ecosystem: Host-associated > Plants > Roots > Rhizosphere > Soil | place... | reverse complement strand
GGCACGCTGACCATCCGCGCCCGCAACCTGCCCGCCGGCTCGGAACAGTTGTCCAAGATCGGCGACGGCCAGGGCGACTACGTGTTGATCGAGATCGCCGACACCGGTTCGGGCATGTCGCAGGAGGTGATGCAACGGGCGTTCGAGCCGTTCTTCACCACCAAGCCGACCGGCCAGGGCACGGGGCTGGGCCTGAGCATGGCCTACGGTTTCGTCAAGCAATCGGGCGGCGAGATCGCCCTGCAAAGCACCCTGGGCGCCGGCACCTGCGTGCAGATCTACCTGCGCCGCAGCGAGGCGCAGGCGGAGCCCGAACACAGCGCGGCACTGCCGGCGCTGACCGGCGGCGTGGAAACGATATTGGTGGTGGAGGACGAGGAAGCGGTGCGCGCCGCGACCGTCGACATGCTGTCGACGCTGGGCTACAAGGTACTGAGCAGCGCCAATGCCGAACAGGCGACGCACCTGATCGACGGCGGCGTCCATATCGACCTGCTGTTCACGGACGTGATGATGCCGGGCCGCGTGAGCAGCCTGGAATTGAGCGAACTGGTACGCGAAAAGCTGCCACTGGCGCAGATCCTGTTCACCTCGGGCTACGCGGAAGGGGTGTTGTCGCACGACGGCAAACTACCGCCGGGAGTCAACCTGCTGCAAAAGCCCTATACCGTCGAAACCCTCAGCTCGCGCATCCGCCATCTGCTGCGCAACCGCGGCACCATCACTGCGGCTTGACGTAGCGGTGCGAGCCCGGCGGCGGCTCGTTGAGCACCGCCCAGAAAATCCCCAGGTCGGCGATCGCCCGCACGAACTCCTGGAAATCGACCGGCTTGACCACATAGGCGTTCACGCCCAGCTCGTAGCTGCGGATCAGGTCCTGCTCCTCGCGGGAGGACGTCAACATCACCACGGGTATGCTTTTAAGGGTGGCGCTGCCGCGGATTTCGGCCAGCACTTCCAGGCCGTCGACCTTGGGCAGTTTCAGGTCCAGCAGCACCACGGCGGGGTTGCCTTGTTCCCGGTTGGCGAAGCTGCCGCGCGCGTGCAGATAATCGAGTGCGTCGGCGCCATCGCGCACGACAATCACTTCATTGGCCAATTGGCTGCGTTCCAGCGCAATCAGCGTCAGCTCCAGATCATGAGGGTTGTCTTCAACCAGCAGGATAGGCTTTAACATAGGCGTGCCTCAAACTTTATCGGTATTTGTATTGATATTGGTCGGTAAGGCAAAGGAGAACGTCGCTCCCTCGCCAGGCGCCGATCGCGCCCAAACGCGCCCCCCGTGGCGCTCGACGATCCGCCGCACATTCGCCAGGCCGATGCCCGTGCCCTGGAAGTCCTCCATGCGGTGCAGCCGCTGGAAAACGCCAAACAGCTTGTGCGCGTAATCCATATTGAAGCCGACGCCATTGTCGGCGACATGGAACACGATTTCCCCGGGCAGCTGCTCGCTGGTGACGCGTATGACGGCCGGATCGCTCTGCGCGGTGAACTTGACGGCGTTGGAAAGCAGATTGTACAACGCCAGCTGCAGGAACGACGGATCGGCGACGATCACCGGCAGCGGCGAGACCTGCCAATCGATGCGGCGCGCCAGCGTATCCGGGGCCAGCTTCTCGATGCAACCGCGTACCAGATCGTCCATGCGCACGCGCACCGGCCGCAAGGCGGCCCTGCCCATCTGCGAAAAACTGAGCAGATCGTCCACCAGCTTGCCCGCCAGCCGCGCGGATTCCTTGATGTTGACCAGGAAGCGCTGGCGCCGTTCCGGATTGTCGCTGCCGGCCGTCTCCATCAGCAGGTCGGAGAAGCCGACGATGTGGCGCAGCGGCGCGCGCAGGTCGTGCGACACCGAATATGAGAACGCCTCCAGTTCCTTGTTGGCCCGGCCCAGTTCCTCGGCCAGATCGGCCATCTGCTCGGCGCGTTCGAGCGCGATACCCAGCAGCGCGGTGCGGAATTCGAGCGCCAGTTCGAGCTCGCCCTCGTGCCACGGCGCGGAGGTGCCGTGGATCGCCTCGCGCCAGCTGGTGAAGCTGGTGCGCGGCGACAGCATGCCGGGTGACTTTTCCATCTTTTCCGGGCGGCCGGCCCAGTCGATCGAGTACACCACCTCGGGACGGAACCACAGCAGATAGTGCTGGTGGATGCGCGAGATCTGCATCGCCATCAGGCCGCTGGCGGAGGCGGTGTAGGCCGCGGCCTCCGGATAGACGGTGCCCAGGCGGTCGCTGTGGAACAAGTCCTCGTGCACGTTGGCGCTGAGCCAGTCCACCAGGCCGCGTATCTGGTCGTCGTCCGGCGTGTGGCCATAGCTGATCAACCGGTCGTCGACCACGATGGCGACGCCACCGGCGCGCGCGAAGCGCAGCAGCTCGGGCAGCACGCTGCGCAGGTTTTCGATAAAGTCCGCGCCCTGCGTCAGCCCGCCCAGCAGGTTGACCATCACGCGCCGCACCTCCAGCCGGAACTGCATTTGGTCGGCGTCCGCGCGGTTGCGGATGCGCAGCGCCAGGATTTGCCCCAGCTGCTCGCACACGCTGCGCTGGTGGAAGCTGAGATGGCGCGCCTCCGTGTGGTGGCAGGAGATCAGGCCCCACAGCTTGTCCTTGACGATCAGCGACACCGACATCGACGCCATCGTGCCCATGTTGCGCATGTATTGCAGGTGGATCGGCGAGACGCTGCGCAGCGAGGCGAACGACAGGTCGTTGGGTTTGCCGGTCAGCGGATTTTCGGCGGGTACCAACCGGGAGGGCTGGTAGTCGGCGTCCTGGATCAGGCGGATGCGGTTGGCCAGATACAGCTCGCGCGCCTGGCGCGGAATGTCGCTGGCGGGGAAGCGCTGTCCAAGATAGCCGTCGTATCCTTCGCCGAGACATTCGGCCAGCACGTTGCCGTGGCCTTCCTCGTCGAAGCAGTAGACCAGCACCCGGCCGAAACCGGTCAGCGCGCGGATCTCGCTGGCGGCCAGCTGGCACAATTCGACGATGGTGTCGGCGTCGCTGATCTTGTTGAGGAAATCCCCGACCAGTGGATACAGCTGCTGGATGCCGGCCTCGATGGTGCCGCGCGCGCGCTCGAATTCGAGCACCAGCAGATGGTCATAGGCGTGGGCCAGCACGTCGAACGGTTCGCCTTCCAGGCCGACCGTGGCGATATAGGCTGGCCGCTCGCGCAACTGGCCGCCGCGCAGGTTGTGCTCGAGCGCCTGGGCGCTGCGGGCGCCGATGACGTCCGCCAGCGGGCGGCCGAGCGCCTTCTCGGGGGGGATGCCGGTGAAATCGGCGAGATTGTCGCTGACCTGCAGCACCTCGAGTTGCGGCGAAAGCGCCAGCAAAAAGCCGTGCGGCTGAATGCTGCCTGGGGTGCGTATCGGCTCGCTGTCACATGTCGTTAAGTCGGTGTCGGTGCTGGCCTGTGGCATGATGGCTGCGGGCGAACCCGGTGTTAACAAAGCCACATCATATCAATTTTTCGGCGGCCCCGACGCACGATGCGCCGTCGATAACGGGTCAACCCGTGGTCAACGGCGAGTTTCGGCTACCCCAGTTGCAGCTCCCAGTACCCCATGTCGATCCAGCGGTCGAACTTGCGGCCCACCTGCTTGAAATGGGCGACTTTTTCAAAGCCGAGACGCTCGTGCAAGGCCACGCTGGCGGGATTGGGCTGCGCGATGCCGCCGATAACCATGTGGATTTCGCGCGCGCGCAGTTCCTCCAGCAGGGTTTTGTACAGCGCCGAGCCGATGCCCTTGCCGCCCTGCCCCGGCGCCACGTACACGCTGGTCTCCGCCGAGTAGCGGTAGGCGCTGCGCACGCGCCATTTGGTCGCATACGCATAACCGGCCACGCGGCCCCCGGATTCGTACACCAGCCAAGGCAAGGCCGCCGTCACGTCGCGGATGCGGCCGGCCATTTCGTCCGGCGTGACAGGACGCTCTTCAAAACTGATCACCGTGGTGGCGACATAATGGTTGTAGATATCGACGATGGCGGAAGCATCGTCCGGTGTCGCGGGTCTGATCATCGTTAGGTCAATACGGGTTGTAAAAATCGTCGAAAAGAGGAATGATGGCGAGCGACAGCACCCCCAGCGCCAGCGGGACGGTGGCGATGAAGCCCACTAATTTGAAGCCGAACGCGCCAAGCAGGCCGCCAAGCAGGAAGGCGCCCAGCAGGGAACATAGCAAGGACAGCCGGTCGCGGTCCGCCACGACCTTGTCCGGCGCCGCGCCATCCCCGCCAACCTGCCCCACGTTCCAGTAACACAGCTTGCCCAGTTCGATGCCGATATCGGTCACCAGCCCGGTGACGTGGGTGGTGCGGATTTCGGCGCGCGACACCTTGGTGACGATGGCGTTCTGAAGTCCCATCACAAAACACAGCAGGGCCACGATGGCGCTGAGATGGCCGTGCTCCGCCAGCCTGCTGCCCATCAGGCCAAAGACCAGCAGCAGCGCCGCCTCCAGCATCAGCGGCAGCGCGTAGCGGCTATGCGCGCCACGGCGGCGGCCCCAGTTGATCAGGATCGCGGAGGTGGCCGCGCCCAGGAAAAAGGCGAACAGCGATATCGCCCCCGCCAGCAGCAGCGCCATGTTCCCCAGCACGGCGTTGTCGGCCAGCGCCGAGACGATGCCCGACATGTGGGAGGTGTATTGTCCGACCGCGAAAAAACCGCCTGCATTGACCGCGCCGGCCACGAAGGCCAGCGCGCGGCCAAGGCGGCGGTTGCTGATATCGGTGCGGTGCGGGCCGGTCAGGGCCCGCAGGTAGTGCATGGGCATGGCGGCCTCGCTTGCGGTCTACCGTCGATTGTAATCGATCTGATGCTCCGATCAGAAGTCGTGATTGCCGGGGTAATCCGAATAGAAGTCGTTATCCCATTTGAAATGGGTGGTGGAGACGGTGATGGTGATATCCAGCGCCTCGACAAAATGCCACCAGCCGACCGGCAGGAACAGGATCTCTCCCGGCTCCAGCACGCAGTCGATCACCGGCACGTTCGCCATCATGGGGAAGCGCTGGATATCGATGGCCCGCCCGTCGACCGGTGTGAAGCAGTGCCGCTGGTTGTACAGATGGGGAATATCGCAAGGCGCGATCAGGCGGACGCGCTTGCGGCCCGCGATCTGCAGCATGAAATTGTTGGTCAGGTCGTGATGAAACGGCGTGAGCGTGCCGGCCGGCCCGAACCAGAAAAAGCCGCGCCGCTCGTCGTTCAGATACTCGGCCAACGGCGGCAGATCGTCCATCAGCTCCCGCAGCGCCTCGCGATTGCTCTCATCGTTATTGGCGGTCATGTAGAAATCGTTGGTGCGGCCGCTGGCGCGCACCAGCTCCACGTACTCGCCAAAGGGCATGCGGCGCCTGTGCGCCCGGCTGTTCAATTCGTAGTTCGGATCGGCGTCGCGGCCGAACTGCACTTCGACTTCGCGCTCGCCCAGATGCCCGCTCAAATAATCCAGCGTCCACCTGGTGCGCGCGACGCAGTCGTCCAGCATGCCGGTGATGATCACAGGCTGGTTGCGGCGGTAGTGCTCTTCGAGGAAGACATCGCCGGACAGGCGCTCGCGGCGCGGCACCTGCGCCGGCGCCAGCCGGTTCAAGCGCGACTGGATGCCAAGCACCCAGTCGCGCTTGGCCAGCCGGTTGTGCAAACGCGACGCCCCCTTGAGGTAGGGGCTGCGCAGCGCGGCATCGACCTCCGCCAGCGCATCCTGCTCGCTGATGCCGGACTGGATCAGAACACCGACCAGGCCTTCCGGCCGGCCGCCCAGCATCAGGTTCTCGGCGATCCAGGTGCGCCATGCGTCGTTGACGGCTACGGGGGTAACGGTGGCATGGCGCATCATCGTTTAACGTCCTATCCAGACGGCGTTGGTCAGGGCGCCGTTGGCGTCGCCGTCCAATTCCCAGGAGAAGGCGCCGCGCAGGTTTTGATCGCGCACGTACTGCATCTTGGTCGCGATCACGGTGGGGTCGTCGTAGCTCCACCACTCACCGCCGCCGGTGTAGAGGTACAGCTGTTTCGTCACCGGATGATACCAGCGCGACCCGGTTTTGTTAATCAACACCTTGTAGTCGTCGATGCCGGCCTCGTAGGCGCCGGTCGCGGCGCCGCTTGTGCTTTGATACAGACCGTTACCGTTCGGTCCGGCTGCCACGCCTTTCCATCCGCGTCCGTAGAACGGCACGCCGAGCAGGATCTTATTGCGCGGCATACCGGCGGCCACCAGCGCGGTGATCGCATCGTGGCTGTTGTACTTGGCCAGATTGCCCGTCGATGGATCGGCCGGATCGTGGTACAGCGGCGCGTGGAAGTTGGTGGTCGATTCCCATCCGCCATGGAAGTCATAGGTCATCAGATTGACCCAGTCCATGTACTGGCCGTACAGCGCCGGTTCGGTCTGCGCGATCTTCTCGCCGCCCGCGCCGATGGCCGCCGTCAACGCATAGCGCTTGCCGTCGACGGCGCCCTGGGCGTCGAGCTGCGCGCGGAATTCCGCCATCAGCAAGGTGAAGTTGCGCTTGTCGTTGACCGTGTCGACGGTGTTGTAAGTCTGGCCGCCGCCGCCCGGGTATTCCCAGTCGATGTCGATACCGTCGAACACCCCCTTGGCCGCGCCCGCGCCGCCGCGTCCATCCTGGATCGGCAAGTCGCCGGCGATGAACATCTTCACGCAGGACCTGGCCAGCTGCTTGCGCAGCGCGTCGGTCTTGGCGGCCGCCGAGAAGTTCTTCGACCAGCTCCAGCCGCCCAGCGAGATGAAGATCTTCAGGTTCGGATGCGCGGCCTTGAGCAGCTTCAGTTGCAGGAAATTGCCACTCAATGGCGCATCCCATGGCACGGCCTGGCCGTTGACGGTGCGCGCCGGCGAGCGCTGATAGTCGGCATAGGCGTCGCCGCCGGTCCCGGCGTCCGGCGAGCCGGGATTCGATCCGCCGGTTTCGGCCTTGGTCACCATGTCGCATTCGTAGCCACCGTTCTTGGCGTAGGTGTTGGCGAAGGCGTAGTTGATGAAGGTGAGCTGGTCGGCCACGCTGGTCTGCACGCCGTTGACCGGCGTCTTGGTGGTGTGGATGTCGGCCACTTCGTAATTGCGGCCATAGACGCCCCACTGCGCGAAATAGGAACCGATTTCGCGGCCGCCCGGGATGGGCGTGGGTGTGGGCGTCGGGGTGGGTGTGGGCGTTGGAGTAGGTGTCGGAGTGGGCGTCGGCGTGGGAGTGGGTGTCGGGGTTGGCGTGGTGGTTTGCAAGGCCCAGGGTCCCCACTCCTCCGTGCCGGGGACGTTATTTTGCGTCCACCACTTGGCCTTGTAGACCGCGCCGTTGTAAGTCACGCACATGTCGACCGTGTAGATCGCCGTGGACGACCAGGCCGGACAACTATCGGCCGCCGCCGCCGCCGTTTGCACCGCCGCCAGCAACTTGTTCGATGTATCGGAAGCGGGGGTGTCGCCGCCCCCGCCGCAAGCCGCCAGCATGCCGGCGATCAGGCCCATCACGGCCGCATTCCCCTTCACTGCATGTTCCATCATCTCTCCTTCGGGTGGGTGATCTATGCTTTTCTTGTTTTTTCAGGATGGAACTGAAAGAATTGGTAGTCAAGTGGTTTCATTAATTGCATCCACTCTAATACCAGTTACGCATAGAGAACAGTCTTAGGAGAAATGAACCATAGCAATCAGGCTACGGATAGTGAGCACACACTAACGATGGCGCCGAGCTCCTTTATTCGGGAATGAAACTGGCAATTCGGTACCCGCAAATAAACATTTTGTTAATCGGCGAGTACCAATTTGGCACGATAAAAAAGTGGTACTGAAGCGGGTATAAATATAAATCGCGCTAATTCGCGAGTTGCATAACCGCGCGCGCAATACCGTCATGAATTTCCAGAACGCGTGGCGCGTTTTTACCGAAACTCATTTTGTAGCAAACCTGCCCATCCTTCCAGGCGGTCGGCAATACCATCAGCAATTGGAAAGCGCTCGGATCTTCTTCCCTGCATGGAAAGATCGTCGGCGTGCCGGCAAGCACGATGGCCTGCATCGGCTGCTCGCCGTCGATTTCCACGTGATGGCCGCGCACCGAGATGGCCTTGCTCGCGCCGGAAAAATCATCCAGCTGAACGTGGCCGACCACGCTGTCGTTGCGCCCATCGACGACCAGATTCAGCCGCAGGGTCGGCCCGCCATCGACGGCGCTGTTGACTTCATAAACGGCGGTAAATAATTGACTCATGATGTTTCTCCAGGTGGACGCAAGTGCATGGCTGCACTGTATCGACCAACCGGGAACACCACCTTCCGTATACCTTCCGATTTCCAAGCCGCTGTTTTTAAAGTACTTTTATAAAGCCTAACCGAAGCTCAGACGCTGTCAGCGCTGCGGCAATCGCCACTCCGGACGAACATAATGGCAGGTGTAGCCGTTCGGGATACGCTCCAGGTAATCCTGATGCTCCGGTTCCGCCTCCCAGAACGGGCCGGCCGGCGCCAGCTCCGTCACCACCTTGCCGGGCCACAAGCCGGAAGCATTGACGTCCGCGATGGTGTCCTCTGCCGTCGCTTTTTGTTGATCGTCGACATAGAAAATAGCCGAGCGATAACTCATACCCACATCGTTGCCCTGGCGGTTGGCGGTGCTGGGATCGTGAATCTGGAAAAAGAACTCCAGGATTTTGCGATAGCTGATGACCGACGGATCAAAATTAATCTCGATCGCCTCGGCATGCGTGCCGTGATTGCGGTAAGTCGCATTGGGCACATCGCCGCCGCTATAACCCACGCGCGTGCTTTCGACGCCCGGCATTTTGCGTATCAAATCCTGCATGCCCCAAAAACAACCGCCGGCCAGAATAGCTTTCTCAATCGTCATCATCATTCCTTTTCGATATTGGATCTGAGCCCAAGTTGGTGACGCCTATGCAATTATTCAAGAAATAGAGCGAATTATCCGCACAGAAATGTTAAATACCTTGCCTTTGCATACTGGTTTGCCTTTATAATTTAGTTCAGGAAGGCAATTCTTTTCCTGACCGCCGTGCCCAGATTGACCGCACGCGCAACCAAACCCGGCCTGGCCCCAGCCGAAAGACGCAACGCTTCAGTTGCCCACTTTTTCGATCGATATCATGGACCAGTCCACTTCCACCAAACGTATACTCATCATAGACGACAACAGCCAGGCCGCCGACGTCGCGGCCGAGTTGCTCAGCCTGTACGGCTACCAAACCGCCGTCGCCTACAGCGGCGCCCAGGGATTGCAGAGCGCAAAGGACTTCGCGCCCGACGTCATTCTGCTGGACCTGGGCATGCCGGGCATGGACGGCTTCCAGGTCGCCGCCGCCTTGCGCGCCCAGCCGGAATTTTGCAACCTCGCGCTGGTCGCCTTCACGGCCTGGGGCGACAAGGGCACGCGGCAACGCACGCACGATGCCGGCTTCGACCAGCACATCACCAAACCGGCCGGCATGGAAGAAATCCTGCGCGCCATCGGCAGCGCGTGCGACCTGCGCGCCAGCTTCGCGCGCAAGATGGCGTAACCGCGGCACGGCGCGGTTACGGCATGCCGCCGGTGCGCGCAAGGTCATTGCTTTTGTGATACTGTCTTCTTAACGACAGGAGGCCATATGATGATAGAACGACGTTCCCGACCCGACCGCGCCAAGGCCATCGCCGTCCACGCAGGGATCGCCATGCTCGAGACCGACGGCCGCGAAGCCGCCGCCCTTTTCCTCGAAGACGCCGGCGTCCCGCTCCCGGTCATCGCCCGCGTGCTCAACGAGCCCGACAAGCGCCGCGCCGCCGACAACCTATAAGCCAGGACCGTCGACCAACGAATCAGCCTGCTGGCCGACAAATAAATCTAAACCACGTAGGGCGGATTAGCGCAGCGTAATCCGCCATGCACGCGCCGCCAACGGCCCACGCCGATCACACGATCAACGATCACTTATCCCCCACCAACTGCACCGCATCGATGACCTTGTAGTCATGCTGCAGGTTGTTAGCGTAAGTCACCTTCACGCCCTTCGCCTTGTAAGCGGTCTTGGTAAAAGTCTTCACGAACCAAGTGCGGTTGCCGCGCTCGTCTTTCTTCACATCGCTGACACCTTCCCACACGGTGTTCCACTTGCCGTCGGTATCCTGCAGCTCCACCTTGTTGATCGCCTCCACGCCCTGCCCGCTCGGCAACACGAAGCGCACCTCGGTCGCGTTGACCGGTGTCGCGAAGGTGGCCTCGAGCCAATCGAAACCCTGGTCGGTATGGTTGTTGGTCCACGTGTTGCCATCGCTAGGACCGACCGCATTCTTGGCCAGATTCGAATCGGCCGGCGTCTTGCCGTCCTGATCGCCGAAGACGGAACTGGCCTTGGCCTCCGTCGCCCACTGCGCGCGCGGATCGTTGATATATTTATCCTCCATCACGCCGTAGGCCAGCAACGCCTGTTTCTTGGCCATCTCGCGCTGTTCATCGGTCTGCTCGGCGGCCGGTATCTTGCCGGCGGCGGCGGGATCGGGTGCGGTGACGGGAACGGGCGCGGCGACGACCGGCGCCTCCTCGACCTTCTCATGCTTTTTGCAGGCCGCGAGCGCTGCGGCCACGATCACCGCGCCTATGATGGCATTGCGTTTCATCCGGTATTCTCCCTAGTGAGTTAAGTTATCAAAATGATCTTACATTATTTGGGTGGTTGGGAGCGCACTTAACACTAGAGGCTTGGTAGCAGGCACGCTGCCTTCTCCGGATTGGTCGCGCGAATCCATGCACGGTGATTTCGGTCAAACGGCAAGTTCACTAACGAGTTACCTTAAAAAATACTGAGAGACCGAGGTAAGGGACGACGAGCGTCACCGCAGTTCCAGCAATTGGCCCTTCCACATTTAGATATAATCAAACCATGCTGGCTATACGACCGTTGCGTTGGGTTGGATCGGCAAAAAAGGACTTGGCTGCGATGCCTGATGAGGTGCAAGACTTCTTCGGCTACGCGCTACATCTGGCGCAGACAAGCGGCAAGCATAGCGATGCGAGGTCCCTGACATGAATACGACCAGAACCGTTAGCGGCATTATCATCGAGGACGGCAGCAACAATCCCTATGCCGACCTTGGGCGTCCTGACGCCGAGGAAATGCTGGTAAAAGCCGGACTCGCGCACGAGATCGCTCAAATCATCGCTAGCCGAAAATTGACGCTGCAACGCGCTGCCGAGGTGCTCTGCATGACGCAGCCAAAACTTTCCGACCTACTGCACGGTAAATTTCGAGGAATTAGCCAAACAAAAATGATCGACTGTCTGAATCGGCTCGGCTGCGACGTGGACATTGTGGTGAGGAAAGAAAGCAGGAGCGCGCTTGGGCAAACCACGGTTGTGATTGCGTAACCTGGCTCACCACCGTTGGTGATCAAGTGCCAAATCGGTGCTATGGCAAAGATAAGGTCCGCTATTTGACGCGATACAGCGCACACAGCTTGTTTCCATCCGGATCGCGAACATAGGCCAAGTGCATCGCCCCCAAGCTTCCATCACGCAGACCCGGCGGCCCCTCGCACGAGTTGCCGCCATGCGCGACCGCCACGTCGTGAAATTCCCGCACCTGCTCGGGAGAGTTGCATTTGAAGCCGATCGTGCCGCCGTTCGCGCAACTCGCCGCCTCGCCATTGATCGGCTGCGTCACGCAGAAGCTGTTTCCTTCATGCCGGTAAAAAAGTCGCTCGTGGCCGGAAGCGGCCGTGTTGCGGAACGGCTCCCCCGCGCCCAGCACGCCGAGCACGGCGTCGTAAAACCGCTTCGAGCGTTCGATATCATTCGAACCGATCATCACATGACTGAACATTTGCTGTTCCTTTAGCTTATTGGAATAAAGTGGCGCCGCGCCCGGCCAGTGTAACGCGACCGATTCGGTGAAATCAATCACCCCAGGTGTATGCTCTCGCCATGGACTCCCTGATCGCCGCCTCCGCGCGGGCCCTCGCCGCCGGTGATGCCCTCGGCGCCCTCAAGCATGTCGCCTTGCGCGACGACCCGCCGGCGCTGGCGTTGCGCGGCATCGCCATGGCCCAACTCGGAGAACACCCGCGCGCGCGCGAACTGCTCAAGCGCGCGGCGCGTGGCTTTGGCCCGCACGAGCAACTGGAGCGGGCCCGCTGTGTGGTCGCCGAGGCCGAAGTGGCGCTGGCCGTGCGCGATTTCAGCGGCACGCCGCGCGCGCTGACGGCCGCGCTGTCCACGCTGGAAGCCCACGTCGATCACGCCAACGCCATGCAGGCGCGGCTCATCGCCGTGCGCAAGCTGTTGCTGCTGGGCCGGCTCGACGAGGCGCAAGCGCAACTGTCCCATCTGGACGGCCGCGCGCTGCCGCCGGCACTGGCGGCCGTCGCCGAACTGGCGTCGGCGGAACTGGGTTTGCGTTCGCTGAACGTCGCGCCCGCGCGCGCCGCTTTGGCCCGTGCGCACGCGGCAGCAGAACGCGCCCGCCTGCCCGCACTGGTGGCCGAAGTGGAGGAAGCGCACGGCGCGCTGGTGCACCCGGCGGCGCGGCGCCTGTCCGCCGGCCATACGCGCGCGCTGCGGCTGGACGAAGTAGCCGACCTGCTCGACTCCGGGGCGCTGGTGGTCGACGCGTGCCGCCATGGCATCGGCACCGGCACGCAATGGCAGTCGCTGGCCCGCCGTCCGGTGCTGTTCGCGCTGGCACGCGCGCTGGCCGAGGCCTGGCCCGGCGCCGTCGACCGCGAGGCGCTGATCGACAGCGCCTTCAACACCCGCCAACCGGACGAGACCCACCGCGCCCGCCTGCGGGTCGAGATCGGCCGCCTGCGCGCGTTGATCGCGTCGCTGGCGCGGATCGAAGCGACGGCGAGGGGATTCGTGCTGCGTCCGCTGGACGGGCGCGAAGTGGCGCTGCTGGCGCCGCCCATCGACGGCGAGCAAGGCGCGCTGCTCGCGCTGCTGTCCGACGGTGCCGCCTGGTCCACCTCGGCCCTGGCGTTGGCCCTGAACGCCAGCCAGCGCACCGTGCAGCGCGCGCTGGCCGATCTGGCGGCCGCAGGCCGGGCGCGCTCCGTCGGCCGCGCCCGCACCCAACGCTGGCTGGCGCCGCCGCTGGCCGGATACACGACAATCTTGTTACTCCCCGCCTCGCCGCCGATGGCATAAAGTGCTCTTGCGGCGCCGATCCACGGCGCATCGACAGGAGACGACAATGACCAGCAAAACCAGCAAGCCCGCCGAGCCGGCGCTACGCCCGGCCGAGATCGTGCGCGAATACGGCCCCTTCCCCGACACCGACAACGTGGCCGGCGTCACCCACGACGGCAAGCGCGTCTGGGCCGCCACCGGCAAGCGCCTGATCGCCTTCGACCCGGCCAGCGGCGACCCGACCGACTCGCTGCCCTGCCCCTGCGACGCCGGCACCGCCTTCGACGGCACCCACCTGTACCAGATCGCCGAGCGGCGCATCGACAAGATCGATCCCGCCAGCGGCAAGGTGGTGGCATCGATCCCCGCGCCCGGCGACGGCAACGACTCCGGCATGGCGTGGGCCGAGGGCAGCCTGTGGGTCGGCCAATACCGCGACCGCAAGATCCACCAGATCGACCCGGCCACCGGCAAGATCCTGCGCACGATCGAATCGAAGCGCTTCGTCACCGGCGTGACCTGGGTCGACGGCCAGCTGTGGCACGGCACCTGGGAAGGCGACGAGAGCGAACTGGTACACATCGATCCCGCCAGCGGCGCCGTGCTCGAGCGGCTGGGCATGCCGCCCGGCACCGGCGTCAGCGGGCTCGAATCCGATGGCGGCGACCTGTTTTACGCTGGCGGCGGCGCCAGCGGCAAGGTGCGCGCCGTGCGCCGTCCGCCATCCCCACGCTAAGCAACTTCCAGGGAGCAGATCATGAACATCCAACATCATCCCGTCGCATCGGCGGAACAATGGCTGGCACAACGCAAGGCGCTGCTGGCTCGCGAAAAGGAATTGACGCACTTGAAGGACCAGGTCGCCCGCGAACGCCGCGCACTGCCCTGGCTTCGTATCGACAAGCACTACGTGTTCGACACGCCGTCCGGCCCGCGCACGCTGGCGGAACTCTTCGACGGCCGCCGCCAACTGGTGGCGCAACACTTCATGTTCACGCCGGGCGCCGAACAAGGCTGCAAGAGCTGCTCGTACATGGCCGACCATACGGACGGCGCGCTGGCGCATCTGGCGCAGCGCGACACCACGGTGGTGGCGGTCTCGCGCGCGCCGCTGGCCGATCTGGAGCGCATGCGCAAGCGGATGGGCTGGCGCTTCGCGTGGGTGTCGTCGGGCGAGAGCGAGTTCAACTACGACTTCCATGTCAGCTTCACGCCGGAGGAGATGGCCGGCGGCGCGGTCAACTACAACTATGTCGAGCAGCCGTTTCCGCATCCGGACGCGCCGGGCGTGAGCGTGTTCTACAAGGACGACACGGGACAGGTCTACCTGACCTACTCGACCTACGGGCGCGGCGTGGAGGTGATGATGCACACTTATAACTTCCTCGACTTGACACCGCTCGGGCGCAACGAAGAGGGGCTGCCGTATCCGATGGAATGGGTGCGCCACCACGACCGTTACGAGACGGCGCCGGAGACCGCACCGGCACCGGCGGCTTCGTGCTGCTCGGCGGGCGCCTGAGCCGGAGACGAGATCATGTCCAACTGGCTTCCATGGCTGGCGATCGCCGGGGTCGGGGCCCTGCACGGACTAAACCCTGCGACTGGCTGGGTGTTCGCCGTCGCGCGCGGCGTGCGGGCGCGCGACAGCGGACAGGCGCTGCGCGCGCTGGTCCCGATCGCGGTCGGACATGCGGCGTCGGTGGCGCTGGTGGCGGCGGCGGTGGCGTCGGGGCTGGTGATGGATCGCGCCATGCTGTGGTGGCTGGCGGCCGGGCTGTTCGCCGGCATCATTGTGCATCAACTGTGGCGCCTCGCGCGGCGGCATCGACGCACGCCGGGCAGCCCGGTCACACTTGCGCTATGGTCGCTGATGATATCGACGGCGCATGGTTCGGGGCTGATGCTGGTGCCGGCGCTGATCCCGCTGTGCCTGTCCGACACGCCGGCGCGGGAGATCACCGCCAGCGGCTCCATGGTCATGGCGCTGGCCGCCGTCGGCGTCCACACCGCCGCCATGCTCGCGGTCACTGGCGCGATCGCCGTGATAGCCTGTCGCGGCGTCAATCCCATGTGGAGGGTTCGATGGACGCAATAACAAATCACCGGCCCCGACGCAGAACGCTCGTTGCTGTCGACTTAAGTTTCAATCCTCACGCCAGGCTTGCGCAAGGGTCCGATGGAACACTCCGTTAAGCTGCGGCAATACCTCAGTCCGCTGGACGCGTTCGGGGCTGACAATCTCCAGCCGGGCCAATTCCGCCTCGATGAAGGCATCTATACCTGGGACCGGCCTATCGAGCCCCATTTCCGGAGCCGCACGCTTTTTTGCCAGCAAAGCATCGATGTCAGCGAGCAAAGTGTGTTCGCCTTCGATTAGGTGTAGCAACTTACCGAACTCGATAGGCGCGGCACACCCGTAGCGTTCCAGCCAGCGCACCGACAACAATGGGCGCAGCACGTAGAAATATTTCTTGAGCGGCACCATATCCGCCCTCAGGTACCCGCGATAATTGGTTTTGGCCATGCTGCGATAGTGATATATACCGCTCTCGCAGGAATACACTTCCGGCAGCAACTTGCGCGCCTCTTCGGCAAAATCGCCTTGCTCGGTGTAAATGATTGGCGATTGTATCCATTCCACAAACGCGGGATTGGATTTCCAGAACAAGCGCAACGCCTTGCGCAGATCCCAGCCGTTGATGTCGATGTCATCCACTATCGGATACTCGATGACATCACGCTGCTCTTCCAGGCCCACCGACACATACCAATCTTTGGGATGGACATAAATAAACCGGGCATCGTAATCGCTGTTGGGCGACGCAAAGCCCCACGCGCGACTACCCGACTCGACGGCCAACAAAACACGCACACCATGCTCGGTTTCGGCGTCGCGTATCCGTCGCAGAATGTCGGCCCTAACTTCAGTAGGAATCATGAAATAACCTATAAATTTAGCATCGTTCGACTTTACCTTGAGGAGTGGCGGCTGAAGTCTGCCAACAGGACACCGGCCCATCCATACAGCAAAAATGGAACTTACAACCTTCGTCATAGCGAACGGATGTGGCCGTGTCCAAATGCTAGACTTGCCCACCATGCTGCCCAAAGAACAAATGCACGCCCACGCCGGGTGCAACAACAAAAAACCCGCTTCTCCTAGCGAGGAAGCGGGTTTTTCGACTTCTTGATACTTTTTACTGCTGTGTTTTGGTGCGCTTGCCGGAATCGAACACCCTGTAACCAAGCGTCCAGAGGGACCTGAATGTCCCTCCGTGGTCCCTCAACGGGCTCCGGGTTCGCCGGTTCGATGCCGGAATGTGCTTTGAATCACTTGAACACAGTGAATTTTGGACCGTGTGCGCGTTTGACATCGGACTTTTTGAATAGTTCCTGACCTCATTTTTGCACAGCTGATGTGGGCTTGGCGCATCTGATGAGCACGAGCATTCGACCCGCCAGATTTGCGTACTCAGCTGCCGCATGTTTGGATGACGAGCTCTGCGGGGACCTGCCCGACTTACGCGTCTTCCGTAAGACTGACAACGGGCCGGACGTTTTACTCCAAGGGAAAAGGAGCAACGTTGGTCGCGGCGCTAGCCCCACTAACGCAAGCGAAGCGCGCGCTTTGCCCCGCAGGGCAAGCAGTTTTCGCGAAGCGAAAACATGGCTTGCTCCTAATCGATCAGATCACGCTTAACAATATTGCCGAATGCTGGGTATGCGTTGGCGGTTGCACATGAGCTTTAGTTGGCGACGACGCACTAATGCCGTGACGAAGTAACCCTGCCATCGCGAAACGAATTCTTAGCCGACTTTAGGACTGCTTTCGACCCGTAGCGGACATACCGCGAATGCCGAATTGTGGGATCAACTGGTTTTAAGCTGCCTTACCCATTCAATGCTCCGGCCCCATCCGATGACGAAATCGTGATCATTGAAACAGAGCAGGTAAGTTGCCTGTGCATCGCAAATGTAGAATTCAAATGGAGGCGATGCCTCTAGGAATAGCAGTAGTTCCACCCCGTTAGCAAATTTCCATATCGAAGTGGCACATGCCGAAAATACTAGGCATGGGGCCTCTCCCACAAACATCGGTACGAGTTTCCATCCGCTGGTGGCTTGAACTCCGTGCGGTGCGTCTACCGCGTCCCATGGCATCTTTGCCTGGACGTCGACGTTAAGCCGGTCGTTCAGGGACTGCACTACTACGCTGCGCTCAGCCGCTGACAGCTGGACAGGAGTTGCACTTGTCTCGCCGACAAAATCTGCTATGCGATCTCGTTCCAACTTAATCCTTAGTGAATGGGCTTCAAATTACGGTGAAATGTCCGCTTCTGGCCGAAAGCGGAAGTTTGCTTGAGGATTGTACGGCACAGACACAACATTAAGTGGACGAGCGTTGCGAAGATGTTTCAATCCTCACCAATATTCATTACAGTACTTCCTGTACTTACCATGTGCATTCCAGCGCGACTAAGTCTGGCCAGAGCTCGGCGCAGGACGAATCGGAATGATTTCAGCGCCGGCCCGAAGCTGATCGAGATAATCGGCCCAGCGCTGCATCATCGCCGCACGCGCCGGGAGGTGCGCGGTGCGGTTGTACGCGCGGCCATTCGGATCGATCACGCGGTGCGCCAGCTGGTGTTCGATCAGGTCTACACGCTCGTTCAGCACTTCATCGAGTATCGTCCGTGCAGTCGCGCGAAAGCCGTGTGCCGTCATGACCTCTTTCGCAAAACCAAGATAGCGCAGCGCGGCGTTGATCGTGTTATCGCTCATGCACGCATCGTCCGTGCGCAGATTGGGGAAGACATATTTGCCATGGCCGGTGACGGGATGTAGGTCACGCAGGATGGCGACAGCCTGGCTTGCGAGCGGCACCATGTGTTCCAGCTTCATCTTCATCTTGGCGGCAGGGATGCGCCACTGCGCGGCGTCCAGGTCGAATTCCTGCCACTCCGCGGCGCGCAATTCGCCGGGACGCACAAACAGCAGCGGTGTCAGTTTCAAGGCGGCCACGACCACCGCACAGCCTTCGTACGCATGTATCGCGCGCAGTAGCGGCGCCAGATTTTTGGGTTCGGTGATGGCAGCAAAATTCTTGCGCGGGACAGCAACCAGGGCGCCTCTCAAATCTGGCGTCACATCCCGTTCGACCCACCCGATCGCCACGCCATAGCGCAGGATCTGGCCGCACACCTGCTTGATGCGGTGGGCCGAGTCGATGGCGCCGCGGGCTTCCACGCGCTGGACCACGCCGAGGATGTCGCGGGGCTTGATGGCCGCTACCGGCATGGCGCCGATAAAGGGAAACAGATCGTGATCCAGCCAGCCATGAACCTTCGCTTGCGTATCGGCCGTGCGGCTGGCTTCCATCTTCGCCAGCCACTGCAGCGCGAGCGCTTCGAACGTGTTTGGGTCGACCTCGGTTTGTTCGATGGGCGCGCTGGTCTTCACCTCGTTCGGATCGGCGCCGTTACGCAGAAGTTTGCGCGCGTCGCCGCACAATTCGCGCGCCTGCGCCAGCGAGACCTCGGGATAGACGCCCAGCGCAAGGGTCTTGTGCTTGCCCTCGAACCGGTAATTCATGCGCCAGTATTTGTTGGACGACTTGACGAGCAGGTAGAGCGCGCGGCCATCGCTGTATTTGTCGCCGCTGGGTTTGCCGGAGTGCTTTAGTTTTCGTACGAACAGGTCGGTCAGGGCCATGGCTGCCTCGCAGAGTAACCGGGCGCGGAATGAGGGACCAAAACTGCGTGTGAGGGACCTCGCGCCCGTTTTGTCCCTCACCTGGCGTGGATTTCATCGTACGCCGGCGGACTTCCCTGGACAATAAAAAACCCGCGCTCCTATGAGGAGAACGGGTTTTTCGGGTTCTTGCAACTACTTACTGCTGTGTTCTGGTGCCGCTTGCCGGAATCGAACTGGCGACCTTTTCATTACGAATGAACTGCTCTACCAACTGAGCTAAAGCGGCGAAGTCGCACATTCTAACAAATATTTCTTACTGCACGCTAGCCCTAAACCAATAAATTTTAGCCATGCTGCAAAAATGACATTGCTTTGTGCGCGAAACAGGCTAGAAACGGGCTAATCAGCCCTGATGGTAGCCCGTCACCACCGCCACCTCGTCGCGCGATCCCAGGAACACCGGCACGCGCTGGTGCAGCTTGTGCGGCTGGATTTCCATGATGCGCTGGGTGCCGTCGGTGGCCGAGCCGCCCGCCTGCTCGACGATGAAGGCCATCGGATTCGCCTCGTACATCAGACGCAGCTTGCCCGGCATCGACGTGTCGCGCGTATCGGCCGGGTACATGAAGATGCCGCCACGGTTCAGGATGCGGTGCACGTCGGCGACCATCGAGGCCACCCAACGCATGTTGAAGTTGGTGCCGCGCGGGCCGGTCTCGCCTTCCAGCAGCTCGTCGACGTAACGCTTGACCGGCGCGTGCCAGTGGCGCGCGTTCGACATGTTGATGGCGAATTCCTTGGTCTTGGCCGGGATCTTCATGTCGCGCTGCGTCAGCACCCACGAACCCATTTCGCGGTCCAGCGTGAAGCAGTTGACGCCATTGCCGGTGGTGAGCACCAGCATGGTCTGCGGGCCGTACACGGCGTAGCCGGCGGCGACCTGCTTGGTGCCCGGCTGCATGAACGCCTCCTCGGTCGGCTCGCCCATGCCTTCCGGCGCCTTCAGCACCGAGAAGATGGTGCCGATCGAGACGTTGACATCGATGTTCGACGAGCCGTCCAGCGGGTCGAACGTCAGCATGTATTCGCCCTTCGGATAGCGGTTCGGGATCGGGTGGATGGTTTCCATCTCTTCCGACGCCATCGCCGCCAGGTGGCCGCCCCATTCATTCGCTTCGAGCAGGATCTCGTTGGAGATGATGTCGAGCTTTTTCTGCACTTCGCCCTGGACGTTTTCGGTGTCGGCGGTGCCGAGCACTTCGCCCAGCGCGCCCTTGC
>Ga0105244_10001332_pt1 | contig 20137 bp, 18 predicted proteins | sample KBSM44metaG_FD_80423 | JGI IMG/M metagenome (GOLD analysis project Ga0105244, IMG submission 80423) | Miscanthus rhizosphere microbial communities from Kellogg Biological Station, Michigan, USA - KBS M4-4 metaG | ecosystem: Host-associated > Plants > Roots > Rhizosphere > Soil | place... | reverse complement strand
GCGTCACCAGGTTGTTAACGACCTGCCGCTGGGCCGTAACGTTGATGAAATGCTGCGTATGGTTGATGCGCTGCAATTCCACGAAGAGCACGGCGAAGTGTGCCCAGCTCAGTGGGAAAAAGGTAAAGAAGGCATGAACGCGTCTCCAGACGGCGTTGCTAAATACCTGAGCGAAAACGTTTCTAGCCTGTAATTGCTAAACGTTTTTGACGAGAAAGGCCGCGCAAGCGGCCTTTTTTAGTTTCTAGAAAGCAAAACAAGAACAGCCCATCACGCCCCAGAATGCGCCTTCATCAGCAACAGGTATCGCTGATTTACGCGCCGTATCATGTTGATGACCATGCACATTACAGCTTCCGCAGCATTGGTGAACTTGCGCCATCATCCCCACTTTCCCAGCCTCTGGCGGTGCCGAACGGTAATGCCCAGGAACGTTCACCACAGGCGACCATTCGGGTAGCACTGGAATCGGTGGTGGAGCAAGCGCGGTAAAGGCACCTGCTGCATAAACCACTTTGCCATCCACCAGCGTTAGCAGCGATTCAATGCCTTTGATTTCCTCTTCTGGCACCTTAAAGAAATCTTTTGAAAGCACGACTAAATCGGCAAGTTGCCCGGCTTTAATACGCCCTTTTTTACCCTGTTCACTGGAAAACCACGCGCTGCCAGCCGTCCATAGCTCAAGCGCCACATCACGCGAAAGCCGGTTATTGTCGTCATACATTTGCATCCCGCCTACCGTGCGCCCCGACACCAGCCAGTAAAGCGCCGTCCACGGATTATAACTGGCGACACGCGTCGCATCCGTCCCCAGCCCAACTGGTAATTCAGCGGCGAGCATTTTCGCGATAGGGGGCGTCTGTTTAACAGCTTCGGCACCATAACGTGCCGCGTAATATTCGCCCTGAAAAGCCATGCGATGCTGGACCGCGATACCGCCTCCCAACGCCTTAACGCGCTCAATATTCTTTTCACTGATGGTTTCGGCGTGGTCAAAAAGCCAGTGCAGGCCGTTAAACGGAATCTCACGATTCACCTTCTCAAACACCTCCAGCATACGGCTGATGGATTCGTTATAAGTCGCATGAAGACGGAATGGCCAACGATGTTCCACTAAATGGCGCACCACACGTTCCAGCTCTTGCTCCATACCGTCTGGTAAATCCGGACGCGGCTGCAAGAAATCCTCAAAGTCGGCGGCTGAAAAGACCAACATTTCCCCGGCACCATTTGCACGATAGAAATCAGTGCCCTGCCCCGGTTTCAGCATATCGGTCCATTTTTCAAAATCTTCCAGCTCATGCTGCGGACGCTGGGTAAACAGGTTGTAGGCGATACGCACCGTCATTTGTTTTTGCGCATGAAGCTGGTCGATTATCTGATAATCCTCCGGGTAATTCTGGAACCCGCCACCGGCATCAATCGCGCTGGTAATCCCTAATCGGTTAAGCTCACGCATAAACTGGCGCGTCGAATTGACCTGTAAATCGAGCGGTAATTTCGGCCCTTTCGCCAGCGTCGAGTACAGAATCATGGCATTCGGTTTGGCGATAAGCATGCCCGTTGGATTACCGTTGCGGTCACGCATAATCTCGCCACCCGCTGGATTGGGCGTGTCTTTGGTGTAACCCACCGCTTTTAGTGCCGCCTGGTTTAACAATGCGCGATCGTAGAGATGCAACACAAAAACCGGCGTATCCGGTGCCGCCTCGTTGAGTTCTTCAAGCGTTGGCATACGGCGCTCGGCAAACTGAAATTCCGTCCACCCCCCGACCACGCGCACCCATTGTGGCGACGGCGTGCGTAATGCCTGCTCTTTGAGCATACGCAAGGCATCGGCCAGAGAAGGCACACCTTCCCAACGCAGCTCCAGGTTGTAGTTCAAGCCGCCACGAATCAAATGCAGATGTGAGTCGTTCAGGCCTGGAATCACCGTATAACCTTTGAGATCAACACGCTGCGTTTCTTCATTGGCAAAATTCAGCACCCAGGATTCGCTGCCCACGGCAACAATTTTACCGTCTTTGATCGCCACGGCTTCGGCGAGCGGCGTTTCGCTGTCGAGAGTGTGAAACTGACCGTTAGTGAGAATGAGTGAGGCAATTTGCGACATAACCCGTACTCCTCAGTAAAACGTTATTTTTTCAGCCAACCGGCAAACAGCCGCGTCATGACTGGCATCCACAGCCACACCACCAGCGCGACAACCAGCGCATCATTGATGAGGTGCAACAAAAGCGAGCCGTGCAGCGAAGGAAAAAGCATCGCGGTAACACGCGGAACGACGTTGGTACTCGGGAAAATGACTGCCAGGGTGATCAGGAATTGCTTCCATTGCGCGGGGCGTTTCAGCGCTGGGGTTTCCGGGGTAAACCAGAAGGCATTTTCGGTGCGAACTTCCAGATGATCGTCAAGGCGCAGCGCGGGTTTTATCTCCTCAACCAGCGTTTCTCGCTCAGCCGATTTAGTCCAGGCGGTGAGATTCTCCAGGGTGTCGAAACGAATCACGATGTTGTAAACATCGTTTCCAGTGGTGGGGCGAATAACGTGCACGCCAAGGTGTCCGGGATAACGCGCAGCGGCTGGCATGATTTTCGCCAGCCATTGCTCATAATGCGCCGCCTGGCCTGATTTAAGAGCGTGGGTTATCACCAGCGTGACAGTATTGTTGTCAGCCATAGGCTATTCCTGATGCAAAACAAGCAAAAGGCAGGAGGCTTCCTGCGGCGATAAATCAGGCTTTCCGTTCTGGCGCGCCATGGACCATGGTGTAAGCATAATCGACGCCTATGCCATAGGCACCGCTGTGCTCGCGCACCAGATCCATCACCGCATCGTAAGTGTCGCGGCGCGCCCAGTCGCGTTGGTATTCGAGCAACACCTGCTGCCAGGTCACCGGAACGGCCCCGGCCTGTACCATGCGGTCAATTGAGCGTTCGTGAGCATCGACCGACGTGCCGCCCGAAGTATCAGTCACAACGTAAACTTCAAAGCCTTCGTCGAGCGCCATCAAGGCAGGAAACGTCAGGCACACTTCGGTCCACAAAGCAGAAATAATCAGTTTCTTGCGCCCGGTAGCTTTCACCGCTGCAACAAAAGCCGCATCTTCCCAGGAGTTCATTGAAGAGCGTTCGATAGGCGTAATTTCTGGGTGTATCGCCAGCAATTCAGGCCAGATATATCCACTGAAACTCTTCGTTTCTACCGAGGTAAAAATAGTCGGAACGTTAAAGATCTTTCCGGCCTTAGCTAGCGCAACGGTGTTATTTTTCAGCGTCTGGCGGTCGATATTCGCCACGCCAAAAGACATTTGAGGCTGGTGATCGATAAAGATCAGGGTGGAGTTGGTGGGGTCGATCAGTTCACGTATAGACATAAATTTTCCTTAAATTTCATCTGAATGATTAAGGAAGCGGCACAAGGTACAGCCTCCCAAATGGTATGAGATCTGGAAATGTCTAACTTAAGCAGAGGTTATTGATGAGAGGGAAAAGTAAGGATAGCACCGGTATTCCCCTTTGCCTGGCAAAAGGGAAACCGGTTGCAGAGCTAGAGACTATTCCACAATGAAACGGAGACCGCAGGTAGCGACAGTGCGCAATTTTCTAACGTCGCCTCGCCTTCAAGCTGTGTCCACGCTTTGCCGTGCAACAGCGGGTTCCACGGCAGCGTTCTCAGTGCTTCATCACCACGGTTAATCGCCACCAGCACACGTTCGTTTTGCCAGACACGAACGAATACCACCACGTCGCCCTCGGCGTAAATTACCTGGCAGCCGCCGTGGCGCAAAGCGCGGCTTTTGTGGCGTAATTTTCCGAGCCGTTGATAAAGTGCCAGTAGCCCCAGATCTTGTTGATCCGGATTCCATGGGAAAGGTTTACGGCAAAACGGATCGTTATTACCATCTAAACCCACTTCATCACCATAGTAGACGCAAGGCACGCCGGGCCAGCAATACAGCCACACGACGGCCAGAGGTAAGCGTGCCGCATCCTTGCCAAGGATCGACTTGAAGCGTGCGGTGTCGTGGCTGTCGAGCTGGTTAAACATGCGCAGTTGCTGCTGATGAGAAAGCCCCGCACGATATTCATCCATCCACGCCATACAGGTTTGTGCGTCGATATGTTGCGGATCATAGGAAATATCGGTGTTGGCAAGAAATCCCCACAGCGGGAAGGTGAAACCGCGATAGTTCATCGCCGCATCTTCGGCATCTGTCTGCAACCACTGGCGGGCGTCGCCAAAATGTTCACCCAAAATATAGGCATCAGATTTGGTTTCTTTCGCCGCTTTGGTGATACCGGAAACGTGCAGCAGGTTGTTTTTCGCGCCACCCTCTTCGCCTAGCATATGCACCACATCCAACCGCCAGCCGTCTATGCCCCACGGTTCACGCAACCAATGGCGCACCACGCTTTCGTCGCCCTGGTAAATCTCGTCAACCAGGTTGGAGGAGTGGTAATCCAGCTTTGGCAAACTGGAATAGCCGAGCCAGTCGAGCGCTTGCCCCTCCTGGTTATAGCTGTAAAAATCGCGCCAGGGTGATTGCGGGTTGTGGCTCGCACCGCTGCCGTGTGTTTGTTGGCGGTCAAACCATTGGTGAGTATCGCCGCTGTGGTTAAACACACCGTCGAGCATCAGGCGCATACCGTAACGCTGAGTGTTTTTACGCAACCGCAAATAGGCGTGATCGCCACCAAACTGCACGTCGACGTGGCGATAATCCTGAGTATCGTATTTATGGACGCTCGGCGCGGTAAAAATCGGGTTGAGATACAGCGCAGTGACACCCAGCGTCTTCAGATACGAAAGATTTTCACTGATACCGTCAAGATCGCCACCATAGAAGGTCGATCCGCCTGCGTCCGCGATCAGCGGCTCATCCCAGTCACGCAAGATAATGTCGCGCTTTGCGGCGTGGTGATAATAGATCCGATCCTGTTCCGGAGTACGTTGTTCACTGCGGGCAAAACGATCGGGGAAAATTTGGTAGAAGATCTGATCCTGTACCCATTGTGGGCCATCGTCAGGCAGATCGACCGCAAACTGCTCAAGACGTGCCGGCGGGATCGACCCGATACCTTGTGGCGTTAACCAGCGCTGTTTATCCAGCCACAACATTTTAAAACTGTAGCGGCGTCGCGGTTGCCCTTCCGATAAATCAATCACTCCGCGCCAGGCGACAATACCTTCAGCGGGTGCGGCTTTCTGGCGAGTCATCTGTACCGAGGTTTCTTCGTTATCCTTTTCATAACGGAGTACCACGCGGTGCGGCAAATCATCACCAGAAACCCACAAACTGATGTACAGCTTGTCTTTACGTGTCTGAATAAAAGGGGGCACCGGAAGGTGCCAGGCATTAAACATAATCGCTTTCCCAGAGAATAAATTGACGCCACCTTGCCACAGCGTAAGCGCTTATCACTCATCATTACTATTTTTATTGGGGGAGGAAAGCGGGGGCGGAGAAATAGCGTCGGTTGCTTAATAAGTTAGCGATACCTATAGTGAGAATATTCTTACTCCATCTGCCCTGCATCAAGGAGCTCGCCATGACTATTGCCCGTAGCCTTTCCTTGCTTCTGTTCGTATTTTACTCCGCCAACACGCTGGCTGCCTCGCCTTATGAATCGCTGCAATTTGGGAAGTATAAACAACAGATTACTGCGGATTTAAAAAAGACCTGCCATCCACAAAAGAAAATGACGGATGAAGCCTGGGGGAACAAAATTCTCGCCAACGAAGATAACAAAATGTATATCCGCGACGCGAGAATTGCACTTGAACGCAACAACGAGAAAAACTACTGGGAAGCAATAAGTAAAGTAGAGTGCCCGGAAATGTAAGTTATAGGGTGGATTTTGCTAACGCTAGTCCACCCTGTAAGACGCTTACGAGTTTGTGGCGAGTATTTGACGACGTTTAAACATCCAGCCAACCAGCAGCAACACAATCCACACGCAGCCGACATACAGCGAGATGCGCGTGTCAGGATGCCAGCCAATCAGCGCGATAATAAACACCAGGAACACCAGGCCCACAATGGTGGTTACCACGCCGCCCGGTACCGGGAATTTGAGCGCCTTAGTTTCTTCAGGGGATAGCTTGCGACGGAACGCGATCTGCGACAGCAGGATCATTATCCAAACCCAAACCGTGGCAAAGGTCGCCAGCGAAGCAATCACCAGGAAAACGTTTTCTGGAATCAGGTAGTTGAGCACCACCGCCAGTAACAGTGCGCAGCACATGACCAACACAGTGACCCACGGAATACCGTTGCGTGATGTTTTGGCGAACACTTTCGGGGCGCTGCCCTGCTCTGCCATACCGTGCAACATGCGGCCGACACCGAAGACATCACTGTTAATGGCTGAAAGCGATGCGGTGATCACCACGAAGTTAAGAATCCCTGCTGCAGCCGTAATCCCCATATGCTGGAACGTCAGTACAAACGGGCTGCCTTCCGTGCCCACCTGGTTCCACGGATAGATAGACATGATGACAAACAGCGTGCCCACATAGAACACCAGGATACGTAGCGGAACAGAGTTGATGGCGCGAGGAATCGACTTCTGCGGGTCTTTCGCTTCACCCGCAGTGATACCGATAATTTCAATCCCGCCGTAAGCAAACATCACCATCTGCAACGACATAATCATGCCTATCCAGCCATTGCTGAAGAAGCCGCCATTGCTCCACAAATTATGGATACCCGTTGGCTGACCACCGTTACCAATACCCCAAACGATGATGCCAATACCGGCAGCAATCATGATGATAATGGTCGCGACTTTGAAGAAAGAGAACCAAAATTCCAGCTCGCCAAACACTTTGACGCTCATCAGGTTAATGGCGCAGATAATTAGCACTACGCTCAATACCCAGACCCAATGTGGTACCGCCGGGAACCACAGCCCCATATAGATACCAAATGCGGTGACGTCGGCAATTGCGACAATCAGGATCTCAAAACAGTAAGTCCAGCCGGTGATGTAACCTGCCAGCGGACCGAGGTTATCTTGCGCATAGCGTGAAAATGAACTGGCGGAAGGGTTATGAACCGACATCTCGCCAAGGGCGCGCATAATGATGTAAGCTGCCACCCCACCGATGATGTAGGCCAACAACACACTTGGCCCTGCCATTTTGATAGCGTCTGCCGAACCATAAAACAGCCCGGTGCCAATTGCCGAACCCAACGCCATAAAGCGTATGTGCCGGGTACTCAAGCCGCGCTTGAGCTTATTAGCGTTTTCCATTAATTCCAACCCTGCTTAACAATAAAAAAAACCACGGAGCAAAGCCCCGTGGTTGTACAAAATTATAATTTTTAGTGGGCGGCGGAGGCCACCTGTCGCCCTGCGGCGCGGTCCCATACGATGGCAATCACCACCATGATAATGGTCGGAAGCAACCATGCCAGGCCTTGTTCGGACAGCGGCAAGTGGGAAGTCCACGCGGGTAAAATATCGCTGATTGCCGAAGCTTTAATCCCATCCATGATGCCAAACAAGGTGCTGATGACCATCGCTGGCGCAATCACGCGGGTTGAGTTATGCCACCACGGACGGGTGAAACTCAGCACCACCAGCGCAATACACGGCGGGTAAATCGCCGTCAGCACCGGAATTGAAACCTGAATCAGATGACTCAACCCGAGGTTAGAAACCACCATCGAGAACAAGCCAAGGATAAACACCAGCGAACGGTAAGACAGTGGCAGATACTGGCTGAAGAACTCAGCACACGCACAAGTCAGGCCAACTGCCGTGACCATGCAGGCAAGGAAAATCAGCGCGGCGAGGAAGAAGCTACCAGCACTACCGAAGGTATGAGCCACATAGGCATGCAGGATCGCAGCACCGTTGGCATTTTGGTCAGCGACCAGCGTAGCGCTATCAGAACCCAGGCGGAACAGCGCAAGGTAAATCAGCGTTAAGCCAACACCAGCAATCAGGCCAGCCAAAATGGTATAGCGTGTCAGCAAGCGGGATTCAGTCACGCCACGGGAACGTGCCGCGTTAACAATCACAATCCCGAACACCAGCGAAGCCAGGGTATCCATCGTCAGATAGCCATTCACAAAACCGTTAGCAAACGCCGCATTCTGATACGCCTCAGTCGCAGTGCTGATACCGCCTGCTGGCCACAGCATTGCACCCGCCGCCAGCGCCAGGAGCGCAACGATTTTCACCGGAGCCAGCACGTGGCCAACGGTGTCCAGCAATTTACCTGGATACAGTGAAATACCGATAACAATCGCGAAGTAAACCAGGCTGTAGATAAACAGTGGCAGTTCACCCGAACCCACCAGTGGTGCAATCCCGACTTCGAAGGAAACAGTAGCCGTACGCGGGGTGGCAAACAATGGGCCAACCGCCAGGTAACAAATAGTCGCTAACAGCACACCGGCACGACGGCCAATCGGTGAGCTCAGGCTATCAATACCCCCACCGACACGAGCAATCGCGACGATAGTTAAAACGGGCAGACCAACCGCGGTCACCAGGAAGCCAAGTGAGGCAATCCAGACGTGTTCGCCAGCTTGTAACCCCACCATTGGTGGAAAAATGATATTGCCTGCGCCGACAAACAGCGCAAAGGTCATAAAGCCTAGCGCGAGGATGTCTCGAGATTTCAGATGATGGGTCATAAAATTTTGGCAGCCTGTGGATGTGTGGTGTTGTAAGTATTCAAATTTTTATGCGTGTATTTGCCAATCCTTAGACAGTCATACATCGGCATAAAAGCGGTGATTGGCAGTAACGACAGCGGAAAATCCTTTCCGGGATCGGTGGCGAAGAATAGTTGTTTGAATTACCACTCAAATCCAGTCGGTCTGCTATTCACAGGGGCGCAATTAAAACGCTTATAGCGTTTGAAGGCAAGAAGGGATCCAAAAACCAGATTGATCTCCTTAAATTAGACTTAAAATCAGTGGATTTGTTTATACATTAGAAAATTGTATGGTTTTTTGTGTGGTTAAAATATCACCAATTAAGCTTTTTTGATTTACATGTGGGCAAAAAAAACACAGGCCAGCAAGCTGACCTGTGGAAAGTTATTTTGACACTATTCAGCGATAAACGGGTTTTGCAGGGTAGATAAGCGATATCGTCATCCACCATTTGCGCCAGTTGTTACAGAGAGAAGTGTCGGATGACGCTTCGCTTATCCGATCTACGAAAAACTTGTCATCAGTGTCATAACTTACGCGGCTTACAGCACTTTATCGTTAACGATTAAACGCTCAGGCAACACAAAGGAAAACGTGGAACCTTTCCCTGGCTGGCTTTCGATATTCAGACGCGCATCGTGATGGCTTAACGCATGTTTCACTATTGCCAGGCCTAACCCACTACCACCTGTTTGCCTTGAACGCGCTTTATCCACTCGATAGAACCGCTCGGTCAGGCGTGGGATATGTTCCGCAGAAATACCAGGACCAGTATCTGCCACGCTAAAGCCCACACCACCCGCGACCCGTTTCCAGCTCACGGTAATTTGCGTCCCTTCCGGCGTATGGTTTACCGCGTTGTACACCAGGTTTGAAATCGCGCTGCGTAACTGTTCTTCATTACCGAAGACTCTGAGTGAGGGATCAATATCGAACTTTAACGTCTGCCTTTGCTGACTCAGGGTTTGCGCTTCTCGCTCCACCACACGCAGCATCAGTGGCACATCAATCTTTTCATTGAGCACCATTGCCGGTGCCGCTTCAATTTTAGATAGCGTCAAAAGCTGTTTCACCAGACCTTCCATCCGCGAAGTTTGCTCGCGCATGGTGCCCAGAGCCTTGTCGCGCAGCGGCCCTTCAAGCGCCTGATCCTGCATCATCTCCAGATAACCTTGCAGTACCGTCAACGGAGTACGCAGTTCATGGCTAACGTTGGCAAAAAAGTTACGTCGCGCCCCTTCCAGTTGGTGCATCTGCGTGACATCACGTGCCACCATCAGCCACTGCTCGTCGCTGTATGGCATCACACGGAATTCCAGATGACGGCCATTGTTAAGCACCAGCGTCAACGGCCGGGCGAAATCTTTTTGCGTCAAATAGCGGGTAAATTCAGGGTAACGCAGCAAGTTAAGGATGTTCTGCCCGTTATCGTCCGGCCAGCGTAACCCCAGCAACTGTTGGGCCAGCCCGTTACACCAAAAAATGGTCCCTTCTTCGGTAGTCAGCACTACCGCATCGGGCAGTGATTCCGCGCCGCTGCGAAAGCGTTTGATTAAATTGCCTAATTCTTTACGGCGTTTTTTATTACGCAGCTGCATTTGATGAAGACCGTATAACAACGGATCCCAGCTCCCGCGACCAGGGGGCGGTGTCATACTGCGATCAACCCACAACCACCACGACAAACGAAGCAAATTCCAGAAATGCCAAACCAGCAGTCCTGTGACCGCCAGTAATAAAAACCAGGGTAAATAGCCAAAAATAAGGCCCAAGATGACAGCAGGTAAGCAACAGAGCAGCAGCTCCATCACCAACCTTTTCCATGACAGCCGTTCCAGCACGCGTCACTCTCCTGATAAGGAACTAAAAGCGGGTTGAGAACCGATAACCCGTACCGCGTACTGTTTGTACCATTCGATCATGCCCGCTATGCTCGAGCGCTTTACGCAACCGCCTGATATGTACGTCCACTGTTCTGTCTTCGACATACACATTGGTGCCCCATACATGGTTAAGCAACTGTTCACGGCTATATACCCGTTCCGGATGCGTCATAAAGAAGTGTAATAACTTAAATTCAGTTGGGCCCATGTCCAGCGGGTTTTCACCGGTCATCACGCGATGCGATGAAGGGTCAAGGCTCAGCCCGTGCATCTCAATAACCTCTTCCACCGCCATCGGAGAGATTCGGCGCATCACAGCTTTAATGCGTGCCACCAGCTCCTTCGGTGAAAACGGCTTGGTAATATAGTCATCGGCACCAACTTCCAGGCCACGCACGCGATCTTCTTCTTCACCTCGTGCTGTCAGCATCATTACCGGGATTTCCCGCGTCAATGCTTCACGCTTCAGGTGCTTGATAAACTGAATACCCGAGCCGCCTGGCAACATCCAGTCCAGTAAAATCAGGTCCGGGAAGGGTTCGATAAGCAGATTCACTGCACTGTCATAATCTTCCGCTTCTACAGGCTGAAAACCGTTTTGCTCAAGCACAAAGCTCACCATTTCACGGATTGGAGCTTCATCTTCTACGACTAAAATACGCTTCGCCATGATTCGCCCTGCTCAAGGAATAATTATAGTTGTTTCAATGCGGCGCCATTATGCGTCAGATTTATGACAGATTTATGAAAAACATGACTGTTTAGTGACTCATCAATTTGATTTATGACACAGAGACCTATGCCGTTTTCCGCCTCGCCCCCTTATAATCGAGGCCTCGCTTTTAAGCCACCGGACAGGTTATGCGCATAATTCACACATCAGACTGGCACCTTGGTCAAAATTTTTATACCAAAAGCCGCGGGCCGGAGCATCAGGCTTTTCTTGAATGGCTGCTGAAAGCTGCCGTTGAACATGATGTGGATGCAATAATCGTCGCGGGCGATATTTTTGATACTGGCTCGCCACCAAGCTATGCGCGAGAACTGTATAACCGCTTTGTGGTGCAACTCCAGTCTACCGGCTGCTCACTGGTGGTGCTCGCCGGTAACCATGACTCAGTTGCCACATTGAACGAGTCCCGTGAACTGATGGCGTGTCTTAACACTTATGTCGTCGCCAGCGCACGCCACGATACCAGCCAGCAGGCAATTGTGCTGAATACGAAAGATGGCGCGCCTGGCGCTATTCTCTGCCCCATTCCCTTTCTGCGGCCACGCGATATTCAAAACAGTCTGGCGGGTTTATCCGGCCATGAAAAGCAGCGTTCATTGATGGAAGCGATCGGTGAACATTATCAGCAGTGTTTTAGCGCCGCTTGCGTTCTGCGCGCTGACGCGCAGTTGCCAATTATCGCCACCGGGCATTTAACCACCGTCGGCGTGACGAAAAGTGACGCCGTGCGTGACATCTATATTGGCACACTCGACGCTTTCCCGGCGCAGCATTTCCCGGATGCCGATTACATTGCCCTGGGCCATATTCACCGTGCGCAATTAATTGGTGGCACCGAGCATATCCGCTACAGCGGCTCACCAATACCGTTAAGTTTTGACGAAACCGGTAAGACTAAAAGTGTTTATCTGGTTGAATTTTCAGAAGGTAAACTTCATGAAGTCACCCCACTTACGGTACCAGTTAGCCAGCCGCTGGCGGTGATCAAAGGTTCGCTGAACGAAATTGAACAGCAGCTTGAACAATGGCGCGATGCACCGACAGAACCCAAAGTGTGGCTGGATATTGAAATCGCCACCGATGAATATCTGCATGATATGCAGCGCCATATTCAACAGCTAACCGAAACGCTACCTGTTGAAGTGGTTTTGCTGCGCCGTAGCCGTGAGCAGCGCGAGCGTGTTATTGCTCAACAACATAAAGAAACCCTAAGTGAATTGACGGTTGAAGAGGTTTTTGAACGCCGCCTGGTTCAGGAAGAAACCACTGAAGAACGCGCAAAACGCCTGCGCACTCTGTTTGCCCAAACAGTCGCCAGCCTGCATGACGCGGAGGAACAAGCATGAAAATCCTCAGTCTGCGATTGAAAAACCTCAACTCCCTGAAAGGGGAATGGAAAATTGATTTCACCCGCGAGCCTTTCGCCAGCAATGGTTTGTTTGCCATCACCGGGCCAACAGGAGCGGGTAAAACTACGCTACTTGATGCTGTCTGCCTCGCGCTTTATCACAAAACGCCACGTCTCAACACGGTCTCGCAATCGCAGAATGACCTGATGACCCGCGACACTGCCGAGTGTCTGGCGGAAGTGGAATTTGAAGTAAAAGGTGTTGCCTACCGCGCATTCTGGAGCCAGAACCGGGCGCGTAATGCGGCCAACGGCAATCTGCAAGCCCCGCGCGTTGAGCTGGCTGAAGTAGAAAGCGGCAAGATCATCGCCGATAAAGTGAAAGATAAGCTCGATATCACCGCCAAATTGACCGGACTCGATTACGACCGCTTCACCCGCTCCATGATGCTTTCTCAGGGGCAGTTTGCGGCGTTTTTAAATGCCGACGCCAATGACCGTGCCTCATTGCTTGAAGAACTCACCGGTACTGAAATTTACGGTACAGTTTCTGCGGCGGTGTTCGAAAATCATAAAAATGTACGCAGCCAATTAGAGAACCTGCAAGCGCAGGCAGCAGGTGTAGCACTTCTGGATGAATCCCAGCGCCAGCAGCTTTCAGAGAGTTTGCAGGCACTTACTACAGAAGAAAAAAACCACCTGGCTGAACAGCAGACACTCCAGCAACACCAGCAATGGCTCAGCCAACTCGACCTGTTGACTCAAAAACATTCGCATGCGGGAACGGCACTGAATGCGGCAACTCGCGCAATCGAAGAAGCAGCGCCGCTTCTCGAAAAACTAACACGAGCCCAGCCCGCAGAAAAACTGCGCCCTGACTGGCAACGCTTGCAGGAATTACAGGCCACGCTGCAAAACACCCGCGTACAAAGCGAAGAAGTGAATACTCGCTTACATCAGGCGACAGTGCGTCGCCAGCAGACCCGGCAGGCCGCCGCAAGCCAGGCAGCAAAACTGGCGCATGAAAACAGCGAGCTGCAAGCCTGGCTGAAAACGCATGACAGGTACCGCCTGTGGGGCGCTGAACTTGCAGGCTGGCGCATGGCATTCAATCAACAACAACGCGATGCCAGCCAGCTACAGACCTTGCAGCGTGATATTGAAACTAGCCAGAAAAAGCTGGAACTGCTGCCAGCCGTTGAGCTTACGCTCACTGCTGATGAAGTGAGTACTCATTTACAAGCAACGATTACCGCGCGCCCTTTGCGCCAGCAGCTTGCTGCTTTACAGCCGCAACTTGCCTCACTTCACAAGCGAAAAATCCAGCAGCAACAAGATATTACTGCGCTTGAAAAACAGATCACTCAAGGCGATGTCGAGCTGGCACTCAAACGCCAGCAATACAAAGAGCGCCGCCAGCATGAAAGTGACCTGGAAAAAGTATGCGAACTGGAAATGCGCATTGTCAGTCTCGAAGCTGAACGCGCCCATTTGCAACCCGATCAACCTTGCCCGCTGTGTGGTTCCACGCAGCATCCGGCAGTGGCGGATTATCAGGCCATACAGCCAGGAGAAAATCAGCAGCGTCTGACGGCACTAAAACGTGAAGTTGCCAGCCTTGCGGAAGCTGGTTTTGCGATGAAAGGCCAACTCGACACGTTGCGTTCACAGCGCGAAAACCTGGTTGTCGCCATCAAAACTCTTGATGAAGAAGAGAAGGCATTACGTCTACGCTGGCAGCAACTGTGCGCCAGCCTGCAACTGGCGCTGAAGCCCGAGGACGACCTCCAGCAGTGGCTGGAAAGCGAAGAAAAACGCGAGCAGCAACTGCATCAACTCAGCCAACGGATCGTGCTGGAGGAGCAACTCGCTCGGACGCGTCTGCAACACAGCAAACTAGCGGCAGAGGCCGCGGCACAACGAGAAACACTCAATAGCGTGCTCGAAAATGCTGGCCTACAACATCCCGCTCACGGTGAAGAACATAGCTGGCTGGAACAGCGCCAACAGGAATCCCAAAGCTGGCAACAGCGCAATGAACAACTTCCACGTTTACAACAGCAACTAAACGCCCTGGAAAACCCGCTCAATGCGCTGATTGATGATGGCACCACGCCTGCTCCGCTATCCGAAAGCGAACAAATTTCAGCGTTGCAAAACTGGCATAACTTGCACAGCGACTGTATTGCGCTGGAGAGCCAGTGGAAGACGCTGCAACAGCAGTTGCAACAGGAAGAAGCCCGCGTGGGTCAGGCAAATGAGCAGTTCCTGTCCGCCCTTGCCGCTAGCCAGTTCGCCGATGCACCGTCATTCCAGGCCGCATTACTCGATGAAAGTGAACGCCAGCAACTTGAGCAGAAAAAACAGCATCTTGAGCAACAGCATCAGCAGCAAACCATTCTTTGCCAGCAAGCTGAGAAAGCGCTCACTGACCATAAAGCGGCTCGCCCAACTACGCTTGCTGACGATGCAGAACTGAGTTTGCTGGACGCACAATTAACGCTGTGTAATCAGCAACTGCGCGAGAACACCACGCAACAAGGACAGATTCAGCAACAGCTTCGCCATGACGCAGAAAATCGCCTACGCCAGCAAGGGCTGATGCAGTCCATCGTCGAGTGCCAGCAGCAAGTTGAAGACTGGGGCTATCTCAATGCGTTAATTGGTTCGAAGGAAGGCGATAAATTCCGTAAGTTTGCCCAGGGGCTAACGCTCGATAATCTGGTGTGGTTGGCGAACAACCAGCTAAACCGTTTGCATGGGCGTTATTTGTTACAACGCAAAGATAGCGAAGCGCTGGAATTGCAAGTGGTCGATACATGGCAGGCCGATGCGGTGCGCGACACTCGCACGCTTTCAGGTGGTGAGAGTTTCCTGGTCAGCCTGGCGCTGGCGCTGGCGTTATCCGACCTGGTGAGCCACAAAACCCGCATCGACTCGCTGTTCCTTGATGAAGGCTTTGGCACGCTGGACGCAGAGACACTGGACACCGCGCTGGATGCGTTAGATACGCTGAATGCCAGCGGCAAAACCATCGGCGTGATAAGCCACGTTGAGGCAATGAAAGAACGTATTCCGGTACAGATTAAGGTGAAGAAGATCAACGGATTGGGTGTTAGCCGCCTGGCTAAGGAGTTTGCTGTCGAGTAATTTTTTCGGATGACGCTGCGCTTATCCAACCTACATGTGAGATCTCGTAGGGCAGATAAGCGTAGCGTCATCCGCCAGCTTTTACTTCTCCAGCGGCCACAACCATGCGGCACCGCGCACGCCGCTGGAATCGCCGTGCACTGCTTTGCGGATTGGAGTTTCGCATTCGCCACCAAACACCCACGGTTTCACCAGCTGTGGCACCGTTTTGTACAAGCGTTCGTTGTTGCTCATGCCACCGCCTAACACGATCACATCAGGATCGAGAATATTGACGATGTGTGCCAAAGATTTTGCGAGGCGCATTTCATAGCGTGAGATCGCCAGTTCAGCGATCGGATCTTGTTGATCCACCAGATGCATAATCTCATTGCCTTTCAATGATTTCCCGCTCAGGCGATGGTAGTCGGTGCCGAAACCAGTACCGGAAATAAAGGTTTCGATACAACCTTGTTTTCCGCAGTAGCAAGGCACTTCTTCACGAAAACGGAGTTCGTCTTCGTCCATCCACGGTAATGGGTTATGGCCCCACTCGCCCGCCGTGCCGTTGCCGCCGATCAGGCTGCGGCCATTAATGGCCACGCCTGCACCACATCCTGTACCAATAATCACGGCAAAAACCATCGCCGCACCAGCCGCCGCTCCGTCGATAGCTTCCGAAACCGCCAGGCAGTTGGCATCGTTTGCCAAACGCACTTCGCGCTGGAGCGCATCGCACAAATCTTTATCAAAAGGCTGCCCGTTAAGCCAGGTGGAGTTCGCATTTTTGACCACGCGTGTATAGGGTGAAATCGAACCTGGAATACCCATTCCGACCGTTCCCTTCTCCCCGGTAGCCTCTTCAGCCAGACGCACGAGTTCAACGATAGTTGCGATGGTTTGCTGATAATCATTTTTTGGTGTTGGCAGGCGATGACGAAAAAGTTGCTTTCCGTCGTTCGCCAGAGCGATCACTTCTGTTTTTGTCCCACCCAGGTCGATACCAATGCGCACAGCAACCCCCTCATTTGATTAGTATTATCAATAGAATAGAAGTGTTACGCCGTAAAGACAATGAAACACAGCGCCTGATTCGTTATCATGCCCGCTGCGTTTAACTGACAGTCCGGGAAAAAATCATGCTGTGGTTCAAAAATTTAATGGTTTACCGTTTAAGCCGTGACATCACGCTTTCAGCGGATGACATGGAAAAGCAGTTGGCCGCATTTACTTTTACCCCATGCGGTAGCCAGGACATGGCCAAGACCGGTTGGGTATCGCCAATGGGCTCACACAGCGATTCATTAACCCATGTCGCCAATGGGCAAATTGTGATTTGCGCCCGTAAAGAAGAAAAAATTCTCCCGGCTCCAGTGATTAAACAAGAGCTGGAAGCAAAAATCAGCAGGCTCGAAGCCGAACAAGCTCGCAAGCTGAAAAAGACCGAGAAAGATTCTCTAAAAGATGAAGTGCTGCACTCTTTGCTGCCACGCGCATTCAGCCGTTTTAACCAAACGATGATGTGGATCGATACCGTAAACGGTTTGATCATGGTTGATTGTGCCAGCGCCAAGAAAGCTGAAGATACGTTGGCGCTGCTGCGTAAAAGCCTCGGTTCGCTACCGGTTGTCCCGTTGGCACTGGAAAACCCAATTGAACTGACGCTGACTGAGTGGGTGCGCTCCGGCGATGTTCCTCCAGGCTTTGCGCTGATGGATGAAGCCGAGCTGAAAGCCATTCTCGAAGGTGGTGGTGTGATCCGCTGTAAGCAGCAGGATCTGGTGTGCGATGAAATTGCTGCGCATATCGAAGCCGATAAAGTGGTGACGAAATTAGCTCTGGACTGGCAAGAACGTATTCAGTTCCTGGTTGCCGATGATGGTTCAATTAAGCGTCTGAAGTTTGCCGATACGCTGCGCGACCAAAACGAGGATATTGACCGTGAAGATTTCGGTGCTCGTTTTGATGCAGATTTTATTCTGATGACGGGTGAACTGGCGGCGTTGATTAAGAACCTGGTGGAAGCGTTAGGCGGCGAAGCTCAGCGCTAAAATCTGTTCCCTCTTCCCGACGGGAAGAGGGAAATAAAGACATTATTTATCAGCCAGATAACGGCAAAGATAAGAGGTAGGTTCAGCAACTTGTAAATGGAATTCGCTGTGTCCTGGAACATGGAACACGGTGCCCGCCGCATAGGTTTTCCACTCGGTTTCACCCGGCAGTAACACGTGCAATGCCCCACTAATCACTGTCATTTCTTCTGGTTGGGCGGTCCCGAAAGTGTATTCACCTTCAACCATCACCCCAACACTTGCGCGGCCAGTGCTGCTGCTGGTAAACCCAATAGATTTCACTTTACCGGAAAAGTACTCATTACTTTGAAGCATAACCAGGCCCTTTTTAAAATAGTTGAAAAAACAATATAGAGGGGAACGGAAGAGCCTGTCACGCAAATTATTGACCGTCGTTATGCGAGCAACTCTGACGCTAAGCGCGCAATTAACACGTTCGATAACAATACCGGAACATCGAGTGATTTTTGCAACAAATCACGATGTTTTTGGTGGAAACCCAGACAGTCCAGAACCAGCACATCCGCACCATCTTTAACCAGTTTCTTTCCGGCTTCGATTAAATCCTGCTCGCTTCCATGAATGGGATTCGCCAATTCATACAGCGGCTCGTTTTCCAACAACTGCCATTTTTTATTCTGAAATTTCAGCAATTCAGGAACGGGGATGATGATACCGACTTGATGCCCATCGACAATTGAGGCCACCAGCGGTGGGATAATACGTTCCGGCTCGAGCAAAATACCGTTACGCACGGAGAGATTCGATAAGCGGTGGGTGCTCATCAGCAAAATGACATCGAAGCCCTGATTATCCAGCACTTCAATCACACTCTGCAGCGCCTTCTCAACTTTTTGTTTATCGACATAAACCAGCACGTTGCCGGATAAAAGCGTCAGAAGTGGTTCATTTCCCAGTGTAGGGGCGTATTCAGCCATCACTTCATCGTGAGAGAGGTGGCCCAGTAAACTGAGGTGTCTGATTCTCTCTTCAGAGATGTGATCTGTCAGTAACGGCAGTATTTCACTGACCGGGACGACGCCGATGGTAATAATTGCCAATGTTTGTTTCATGTTCGTTCCGCCCTTGTCCCATATCAGCCCCTCAATGCTGCGCTGGTACCAATCCTTACAAATGATACTCTGCTGAAGGTCGCTCAATAATTAACCACAAAGCGTAGCAGCATATTTGCAGAGCACCTGCCGGAATATTCAACGAAACGTCAACGACATTGATACAACATCATGGTAATGAATATTTAACAAATGAATTGAGCAAAAGATGTGATTAATCACCAGGTCAATGAATTCACTTAAAAGATGAGGGGATTCAGGCGTCCTTGCCGGGATGTTACGTCTTTTGCGGATCTTCATAACGCTGTTTAGCATCCAGCGCTTCTTGTTCGCTTTCGTGCTCACTAATCAGCGTATCAGGATGGGGATGATCGGCTCGAAGTTGATACCAGGTCACAGTTTTATCTGTCGCACCTTTTTCAACGGCAACTATACGCGCTTCCCGGGGGTATGGAGGATTGCTCGCCATCGCTCTTCCTTTGGAGATGAATGAGCGTTAAGTATAGACAAAAATCAGCTGGCTCGAGCCGTATGCAGTACCGCCAACACCGCTTCAACAATTTCCGCAGGCGGACGAGTGGCATCAACGACATGGTGTGCAGCCTGGTTGTAAAGCGCTTCACGCGCGGCGAGAACCTCAACGATTTCATCCGTAATAGGTCTGCCAGTGAGCGTTGGACGCTGTCCTTCTTCCGGGAAAGCTTCTAAACGTGATGCCAGGATTTGCGCAGGAGCTCGCAAATAAATGACGACACCATGCTCACGCATAAACTGACGGTTACTTTCGGCCAGAACCATGCCGCCGCCGGTGGCAATAACCGTACCGGGAGCAGTAACACTTTGCAGCGCACCTGATTCACGACGACGAAAACCTTCCCAGCCCTCTTTTGCCACAATATCGGCAACGCTCATTTTGGTGCTGTCTAAAAGGTAATGGTCGGTATCGACAAAGTTACAGCCCAATGCCTGCGCTAATGCAACACCGACGGTTGTTTTGCCACAACCTCGTGCGCCGACTAAATAAATGGGTTGAGTCATCAGTGGCTAATCCTCAGCAGTACGCCAGAGTTGGTAAAAATCTGAGTAGGTAAAAATCCAGAGACTGATGACAAACGTCTTCGTAGGTCGGATAAGCGCAGCGTCATCCGACACAACTGGCGTAAATGGTGGATGACGCTAACGCTTAGCCACCCTACAAAACACATTTATCACCCTTTGTCAG
>Ga0105244_10001315_pt1 | contig 20312 bp, 10 predicted proteins | sample KBSM44metaG_FD_80423 | JGI IMG/M metagenome (GOLD analysis project Ga0105244, IMG submission 80423) | Miscanthus rhizosphere microbial communities from Kellogg Biological Station, Michigan, USA - KBS M4-4 metaG | ecosystem: Host-associated > Plants > Roots > Rhizosphere > Soil | place... | reverse complement strand
TCCACCCTTGCGATCAACTGGGTCGCGCCATCGTCGGGTGTCAGATAAATGTAGCTGGCGTCGCCGAGCAATTCCGCCGCCTGCACCGTTACCGGAATGCCGGCGACACCGCCGCCGGCCGGATCGTGCGGCGCCAGCGCCATGTGCTCGGCGCGCACGCCCAGCGACACCGGCGATCCGGGAACCAGTCCGTCGCGCGCGCCGATCGGCACCAGCGCGCCGCCGGACAGCCGCACCGCCATCGCCTGCCCGGCCAGCAGCTCCACCACGCCGCTCAGGAAGTTCATCGCCGGCGAACCGAGGAAGCCGGCGACGAACATATTGGCCGGCCGCTGATACAGCTCCAGCGGCGCGCCGACCTGTTCCACACGCCCGCCGCGCAGCACCACGATGCGGTCGGCAAGGGTCATCGCCTCCACCTGGTCGTGGGTCACGTAGATCATCGTGCTGCCCAAGGTGCGGTGCAGGTTTTTCAGCTCGATGCGCATCTGCACCCGCAGCGACGCGTCGAGATTGGACAGCGGTTCGTCGAACAGGAACACCTCCGGCTGGCGCACGATCGCGCGGCCGATCGCCACCCGCTGGCGCTGCCCGCCCGACAGCTCCTTGGGCTTGCGCTGCAACAGCGGCTCGATGCGCAACGTCGCCGCCGCCTGTTCCACCTTGACGCGGATCTCATCGCGCGACAGTCCCGCCATTTTCAGCGCGAAGCCCATGTTGTCGAACACCGTCATATGCGGATACAGCGCATAGCTTTGAAACACCATCGCGATGCCGCGCGCGGCGGGTGTCACGTGCGTCATGTCGCGGCCGCCGATGGTCACCGTGCCTTCGTCCGCGTCTTCCAGGCCGCAGATCGTGCGCAACAAGGTCGATTTTCCGCAACCGGATGGCCCCACGAACACCACGAACTCGCCGTCGGCGATGCTCAGGTCAATGCCGCGCAGGATAGGCTGCTGGCCGAAACCCTTGCGTATGCCGCGAATGTCTACTCCTGCCATGACTTCCCCTCAGCCCAAAACCAGTTCGACGCGATGGACCGCGCCATCGCGCAGCAGCGGAATGCGCGCCACGCCGTCGTCGGCCGCGAGCGCCGTGCCGTCAAGGGTAACCGATACGACATCCTTGGCGTTATGGCCGGGATTGAGCACCTTGATCTCGTAGCTGCCACCACCATCGGGCAACTGATGGCGGATGCTGAACCCGGGCCAATCGTCCGGGATGCGCGGCGCCATTACGATCGTGTCGCCGCCTTCGATGCTGAAGCCCAGTACGGACTCCAGCCCCACCCGATACATCCAGCCGGACGATCCCGTGTACCAGGTCCAGCCGCCGCGCCCCACATGCGGCGCCTCGCCGTAGACATCGGCCGCGATGACATACGGCTCGACCTGATACACGGCCACCGCCGCCATGTCGCGCGCGTGGGTCACTGGGCTGAGCATCTCCAGCAGCGGCGCGGCGCGGTCGCGGCGTCCCGCTTCGGCCATCGCCCGCACCACCCAGCACGCCGCATGGGTGTACTGGCCGCCGTTTTCGCGCACGCCCGCCACATAGCCCTTGATATATCCCGGATCGTTGGGCGTATTGACGAAAGCAGGCGTCAGCAACCGTATCAGGCCATCCTGCTCGGACACCAACCGCTGCTCCAGTGCGTCCAACGCCTGCGCCGCCCGTGCCGGCGGCGCCGCCTCGGAGATCACGGCCCAGGCCTGCGCCAGCGCGTCGATCTGACACTCGTCGCTGTCCTTGGAGCCGATGACGGCGCCGTTGTCGTAATAGGCGCGGCGATACCATTCGCCATCCCAGCCGCCATCGTTCAGCGCCTGGTCCAGATGATCGTGATACGCGCTGTAGATGGCGACGCGCGCGGTATCGCCACGCCGCTCGCAGATCGGCAGGAAATCCTTGATGATGCGCGACAGGAAAAAGCCCATCCATACGCTTTCGCCGCGTCCTTCGCGGCCCACGCGGTTCATGCCGTCGTTCCAGTCGCCGGTGCCCATCAGCGGCAGGCCGTGGGCGCCCTGCGTCAGCGAGCGGTCCAGCGCGCGGCAGCAATGCTCGTAGACGTCTGCGCTTTCGCCAGACAGCGACGGCTTCAGATAGACCTCGTCCTCGCCCTCCTCCAGCAACGGCGCCGTCAGGAATGGTTCGACTTCGTCGAGCACGCTCCAGTCGCCGGTGGTCTTGATGTAGAAGGCCGCGACGTACGGCAGCCACAGAAGATCGTCGGAGAAGCGCGTGCGCAGCCCGCGTTCCAGCGGCGCCGTATGCCACCAGTGCAGCACATCGCCTTCGACAAACTGGTGCGCCGCATGGATGCGGATCTGCTGGCGTGTCAAGTCGGGACGCGCGTAGATCATCGCGCTCGAATCCTGCAACTGGTCGCGGTAACCCAACGCGCCGCCGGACTGGTAGAACGCCGAACGCCCCCAGATGCGGCAACTGAGGTTCTGGTAGGCCAGCCAGCCGTTCTGCATCAAATCGATGGCCGGCACCGGCGTGCGTACCTGCACGGCGCCGACGGTGTGGCGCCAGAAAGCGGTGATCTCGTCGAGCGCCCGCTGCACCGCGCCGGGGGCTGCGTAGCGCCGCACCAGGTCAAGCGCCGCCGCGCGTTCCTGCGTCTCGCCCAGCAGCACAACCCATTCCAGGGTCGCTCCCGGCGCCAGTTCATGCGTCGTCTGGAACGCGGCGCATGGATCGAGGCCAGCGCCGGAGGAGCCATTCAATTGAGGGGCGGCCAGCGCGGCAGGCTTGGCAAGGTCGCCGTGCCGGCCGATGAAGGCTTCGCGGTCGGCGCTGTGATGCACCGCCGCGCCATCACCAGGCAACACGGCGGCAACCGTCACGCCATCCGCGAACTGGCCTGCGAGAGGATTGGTCGCCAGCAGCGCGCCGGATGCATCCCACTCGGTGATGACGAACCGGCTGCTATCGGCCGGCGTACCGCCCAGCACCAGCCGCTGGTACGAGAACAGCGACAGGCGGCGCACAGCCGCGTCGCGGTTGGTCACGCGTACGCGCACGATCTTGGCCGGATCATGGCGCGGCACGAACATCACCGTTTCCTGTTCCAGGCCATGGCTAAAATGATTGAAGCGCGTATAACCGAAGCCATGCGCCGCCTCGTATCCCGCGCGCGCCGGGGCCGGACCGGGCACCGGTGACCAGTACTGGCCAGTGTCCTCGTCGCGCAGATACAGCGCCTCGCCGTGCGGATCGCGTATCGGATCGTTGGACCATGGCGTCAAGCGGTGTATGCGGCTGTTGCGGCTCCAGGTGTAGCCGGCGCCACTTTCGCTGACCAAAAAGCCGAATCCCTCGTTCGATATCGCGTTGGTCCAGGCCAGCGGCGGGCGGCGCAGTCCATCGGCCGCGTTCCAATCCATGCGGATCACGTACTCGTCGCCGGCATCGGTAAACCCGCCATAACCATTGAAGTGATGCAGCACGGCGCGGCCAGGCACCGTCTCCGGTCCATCCGGTTGCGCGGTGTCCATGGCCGGCGGCTGGGAGGCGGCCGCGCCGACGTCGGTATCCAGCACCGGCATCCGGCCGCGAACAACCAATAGCGAGGTCATTTCAATCAACGCGAGATCCTGCTTTTTGAACTTTTCAGGTTTGCGCACATGGACGCCTTCCGCATCCTTGTAAGAGCCGTCACGATCCAGCAGTAAAAGGTCGACCATCCAGCCGTGCGCGGCCCAATAAGCGCGGGCACGCAGCAGCAAACGCGCGTTGGCATCGTCCGCGCCGTCGGCCCACAGGACGGCCAACGGCCCGGCCGGAAGAGCGTGGGAAGAAAGAACGGAACCAATATCGGCGGAAGCTTCGACCTCACGCGCGGTATGGCGCGGTGCGCGTACCGCCGGCTCGCCATACAGCATCGCACCCGCCAACCGCTGCAAATAACTCGCCTCGTCCGGACTCAAACCCAATCGCTGCTCCAGCGCCTGCTGGGCGGCGCGGGCGGCATTGATCGGCGCACGATCCGTCGGTTCCAGGCCGCCGGCTAACGCGAGCGCGTGCTCGCGACTGTCCGCCGCGCCCAGGATAAACGCCACGCTGGCGTGCGCCCCGGGCGCCAGCGTTACCGCGCGGCGCAAGCTAAACGCTGGATCGAGCACATTTCCGGCCGTGCCGGAAAGTTCTCCGTCCATGCCGGCCGGCGAGCGCAACTCGCGTCCGCGTCCGACAAAGCGCGTGCGATCGGTCTCAAAGCCGGCGGGGTCGCCACCGGCGGCGGCATGCACCATCCACAGCGCCGCATCGCCCTCGCCGCGCGGTCTGCGCCGTGCCAGCAAGGCGCCTGTGGCGGCGTCGTGCTCGGTCTGCACGAACAATTTGGAGAAAGCCGGATGAGAGGCTTCATCCGCTTGTCGATTCAACACCACTTCCAGATAGCTGGTCACCTGGATATGGCGCTCGGTAGAGCCGGTGTTCTTGAGCACCACGCTGCGCAGTTCGAGGTCCCGCGCGGGATCGACGGCCATCTCCATATGCGCCGCGATGCCGTGCGCCGATACGCCAATCCAGAAGCTTCCAGCCTCGCCGCCGGAGGTCCTGACCGCGTCCCCCGGGCCGCCGGGCTGCAAGCCCAGCGACCAGACATCGCCGCTGACGGTGTCGCGCAGATAGACAAAATAGCCCTCGCCATCCTCGACGCGGTCGCCGCTCCAGCGCGACAGGGCCATGTCGCCGACCTGGCTGAAACCCATGCCGGCGCCGGTGATCAACGTGGTGAAGCTGCCGTTGGAGAGCAGCCGCGTTTCACGCGCAAAGGTGTTTTCTAAACGATTATTCATGATGCTTTCCGGCGGCTTGATTGAGGCAGGAACCATTGCTGGCGACGATATCGGCATACAGCATTGCGCTGTCTTTCAACGTGCGCTGCTGCGTTTCAAAATTAACGTGGATGATGCCGAAGCGCTTGGAAAAGCCCAGCGACCACTCCAGATTGTCCAGCAGCGACCATACCATGTAGCCCCGCAGGTCGACGCCCGCTTCCAGCGCGGCGCTGATGGCGCCCATATTCTTGCGCAGGCAATCAACGCGCAGCGGATCGTGCACCCGCCCGCCCTCGGCCTGCGGCGGATCATAGAACGCCGAGCCGTTTTCCATCACATACAGCGGCGTGTCGCCGTACAGGCGTTTGAAATTGACCAGCGTATCCGTCAGCCCCTGCGGGAACACCTCCCACCCCGTCTCGGTGTAGGTCGCCTGGGTCTGACGGACCGGCGCCACTTTCAGCGGCCAGTTGGAGGGCTCATCGCGCACCACGCTGCGGGTGTAGTAGTTGATGCCGACGAAGTCCAGCTTCTGGCCGATCAACTCGAAGTCGGCGGCGGGCCAGTCCGGCCAGGCGTCGCCGAACATCTGCTTGAGCTCCGGCGGATAGGCGCCCAGGAAGATCGGATCGAGGTACTGGCGGTTCATGTAGGCGTCGGCGCGCCGCGTGGCGTCCAGATCGGCCTGCGACTGGCTGGCCGGATATTTAGGTTCGATGTTGACGACGATACCGATTTGATGCTTCCCCACCTCCCGATAAGCCTTGACGGCGCTGCCGTGCGCGCGCATCAGGTTATGACTGGCCAGCGCCGCCTCGTGCACACTGCGATGGCCCGGCGCCAGGGTGCCATGCATGTACCCACCGTCGGTGACCACCCATGGCTCGTTGAGCGTGGCCCACGACTTGACCCGCCCATCGAAGGCCTGGAACAGTATGCGCGCATAGTCGGTGAACCAGTCGGCGATGTCGGGATTGAGCCAGCCGCCCCGGTCGTCCAGCGCGGCGGGCAAATCCCAGTGGTACAGCGTGAGCATAGGCTCGATGCCATTGGCGAGCAGCTCGTCGATCAGGCGGCTGTAGAAATCCAGACCCGCCTGATTCACGGCGCCCCGCCCTTGCGGCAGGATGCGGCTCCACGAAACGCTGAAGCGATAGGCTTTCAGCCCGAGCTTCACCATCAGCGCGACGTCCTCCTTGTAGCGGTTGTAATGGTCGCAGGCGACGTCGCCGTTGTCGCCGTCGCGCACATTGCCCGGCACCGCGCAGAAGCGCTGCCAGATGCTCGGCCCGGCGCCGTCGGCCAGCGGCGAGCCTTCGATCTGATACGCCGACGTCGCGCTGCCCCACAGGAAGTCGGCGGGAAACTGGATGGATTTGCTCATTTGATGATCCTTGTGATCTCGAAGTTATAACGGTGCGCCATTAATTTTCAGTACCGCCGGCAGGCTATCGATCCTGATCTGCCGGTTTTGCCATGCCACCTGTTTGCCGTTTAGCGTGGCCGCGCCGGGCGCCGTGTCCCACGGCCAGGTAAAGACCACGCCTCCGGGAGGCGTACGTTGCATGGTCTCGACATTCAAGGAGAGCGTGCCATTGGCAGCGGCCAGCTTGTAGCTGATCGGACCATACGGCGTGCGCAGTCCGTGAAGGCCGATTCCCTCTCCGCGCAGCCAATCCACCGGCACGCCTTCGGCCAGCAACAACGCTTGATCCGACTCGCGCTCGTAGGCGAACGAGTCGAGCGCCGCGCGGATGTAGTCGGACGATATCCAGCCGTGCGGCATGTCGCCGACAAAGCGCGGCTGGCGCATGTTGCGGCCGACGACTTCGGCCCACTGGTTCCATTTGGCCGGACGCTGGTCGGCGTAGAAGTAATCCAGCAGCTTGGCCGCCCGTTCGCGCCAACCCAGGCGCACGAAGGCGCTGACATTGCGTAGTTCATACGGCGTGTAGTCCTCCCAAGCCTTGCGGCCGTCGCGGCGAGCCAGGAAGAAGTCCCAGTATTTATCGTAGGTGGCCTTCAGCATCGCCGGCGGCAGGAACTGCTGCTCGCCGCCGGGCGTGAGCGCAATGGTCGACGACGTGGGATCGAAGTCCCCCAGTTCCGCCGCGCCGGGAAGGTAGTCGATGCCGTGGACGGCGGTGGCGGCGTCCAGTGATGCATAGAGGTCGCGCCGGAACTCGTCGCGCGCCACCGCCAGGCGCCGTTCGTCATCGGTTTTACCCAGCGCCGCAGCGATATGGACCGCGTCCTTGTAGCCCCGCATGGCCCAAAAATCATCCCAGTACGAATGCATCGGCTTTTCCGAATATCCCTCGTGGCTGATCGAGGCCGGCATCAGACCATAAAACGCACGGCGCTCCGGCGTTCGGTTTGCCTCGACACGCTCGGATTGCCGCAAGGTCTCCATGTAGCGCGCAGCGGCGTCGATACGCGGCCAGGCTTCGGCAAGCGCGGTGTTGTCCTGCGTGTAGCGGTGCAGTTCCGCCGCGAGGAAGATCAACTGGCCATGGCTATCGTTTTCCGGCACCGGATCGGCGCCACGGCGGTCGACGCAGCATGGTACTTTTCCGTTATCGAATTGGTACGGCGCATACCAGCGCAGGTACTCGGCCGCGATGTCGGCCTGTCCGAGTCGCAGTAGCGCCTCCGACATCATCGCGCCATCGCGTATCCAGGAGCGTCGGTAGGAGCGAGTGCCAGGTTGCAGCGACGCGCCTTCGCGCGTCATCAGCATGTGCGCCAGCGACGAGCGCAGCGTATCGGCCATATGCCGGCCCGCTTCCGGCACCTTGAGCGTGACCCGATTCAGTTTGCCGCGCCACTCGGCCGATACCGCATCCTGTCGGCCGGACAGCCATGCGGCGGCGTTGCGGTCGGACGGAGGAATGGCGAACCCCGCCGAGCCCCCCGCCATCGGCAGCACGGTACCGATCACAACGCTGCCATACGGCGGCAGCGTGACGTCATAAGTCAGCGCCGCCGAGGCCATGCCTGTTGCGTCATGCAGGCTTCGCGCCGCAAACGCGTCGGATGCGCCGCGATGGGCGATGGGCAGCAGGCCGCCGTCGAACGATGACAAGGCCACGCCGGCGGGCACTTGCAAAGGATAGATCTTGCTATCGCCGTTTACGGTGATCGCCTTGCCATCCCAGCGCAGATCGTTAATGGCACTGAAGCCGCCCGATGTATTGAGGAACTGGCGCGGGGCGTTGACCTGGAACGGGCGCACCGCCAGAACCAATTGCATGCGCCGCGCGGTCGCGCCGAGGTTTTTCAACTCGTACTTCGCCAGCAGTCGCGATGAAGCGGGGGTGCCATCGGCGGCGGCGGTAACGGACATCGTCCAATCCGGATGCCGCCACAGTACCGACGGTACGGGCAGATAACCGTCCCTCAAACTCTGGCTCGCCTTCACATCGGCCCACGTGACTAACCGCTCTCCGTCACGCACAAATGGTTCGACGGAAAAACCTCCCTGCTTCGCCTCCAGTGCGCCATCCTCGGAAATAAGCGCGCTGTGGTCGCCGCCGCCATCGACGCCCACCAGCGTCCAGTAAGACTGCTGGCCGGAGAAGCTCCGTGGATACAGCCCCCGCTGAGCGGTCCGTGCCACGCCTTCGATAAACTGGTTCGGTGTCGCTCCCCAGGCCAGATCCTTCAGATCGACTTGCGCCAGCGCGTAAGCCGCGGACGGGCCATCGCGCAGCACCAGCCGGATATAGCGCGCTTCGGACTCCGCCAATCGCAACGGATCGTCACCGCCATTGCCTGCGACGACACGGCGCACCAACCGCCACCGGCTGCCATCGGACGAGAGTTCGATATCGTAGCTGCTCGCGTAGCGGCGGCCTTGCCAGTGCAGCACAAGACCGCCGAACTCGCGCTCCGCGCCAAGATCGATCGTCAGCCGCTGCGGCTCACTTTTAATCTTCTTTCCGATCCACGCCGTACCCGCATCGCCATCGACCGCCAGCGCGGCTACTCCGCCGGGCATTTGTGACGACGCCTGCGCGACCGGCTTCGGCCAGGTATCCGGGACCGGCGGCAGCGCGCGTATTGTCAGCTGCTTAAGATAGATCGAACCTTTGCCACCGCCGCTGCCGGCGCTGACGACAAACTCGATGCGGTCCGCATGTTTGAGCACGCGATCCTTCGTCGGTCCCCATGCGAACAATACCTGACGCTTCTTGATGCGCACCAGTTGCCACTCTTTGGGGAAGATGTAATTCTGCTGTGGGAACCACCAGACATTATCGCCACTGGCGTCGGTCATCTTGAACTCGAAATGATTCACAGGCGCGTCGGCGCGCACGTAAAACGAAATCTCGTAATTTTCCGGCAGGTCCAGCGGCAGCGCGCGGCGCACGAAGGCGTAACCACCTTTACCGGCGAAATCGAAATCCAGCCGCAGGCCGCCATCGGCGCCGCTGGCGGCGGCACGCACGCCATCGGAGGCCTGCGCCTGCCACGCGTCGACAGACGAAAAGTCATCCAGCACCCGCGGCGGCTCCGCCGCGATAGCCATCGACATCAACGCGGCGACCAGGCCCGCAGCCAGCATATGTATGAGCTTCATCCTTTTACGCTCCCCACCAGCAGGCCCTGGATGTAGTACCGCTGCAAACCGAGGAACAACAGCAGCACCGGCAGAATGGTCAGCACCGAGCCGGCCATCATCAACTCGTTATCCTGGACGTGTTCGCGCGACAGCGATGCCAACGCCACCGGCAAGGTATAAAGGTCTTTATCGGTCAGCACGATCAACGGCCACATGAAGTCGTTCCACGTGCCGAGGAAGGTGAAGATTCCAAGCGTGACCAGGATCGGCGTAAGCAGCGGCAGCACGATCACGCGGAAGATACGGAATTCGCTGGCGCCGTCCATGCGCGCCGCCTCCAGCAGCGCATCAGGTATCGTCAGCGCGTACTGACGCACCAGGAAGATGCCGAAGATGCCCGCCATCGCCGGGACCAGCACCGCGCCGTAGGTATTGACCAGACCCAGATACTTCAGCAACAGGAACAGCGGCAGCATCGCCACCTGGCTGGGGATCACCAGCGCGCCGAGCATGACCTTGAAAATCCGGTCGCGTCCCCGGAACCGGAGCTTGGCGAAGGCGTATCCCGCGCTGACGTTGAACAGCAGCGACAACACCGTCGCGGCGCACGACAGCAGCAAACTGTTAAGCAGATACTGGCCGATGCCGGCATGACTGAACAATTCGCGGTAGTTGTGCAGGGTCGCGGCGCGCGGCACCAGCGGCAGAGGGAACGCGCTCGACTCGCCAGGTTCCATCAACGACACCGACAGCATCCATAGCAACGGGAACAAGGTCAGCGCGCCGGCCACGAGCATCAAGCCATTGAGCGCCAGCGCGCGCGGTTTCCAGGAGAAGGCGATCATGCGTCCGCTCCTTTGGCAAAGCGCAGTTGCAGCAGCGTGACGCCAAACATGATCGCGAACAGCACGAAGGCCACCGCCGACGCCGCACCCAGGTTCCACCACTTGAACCCCTGCTCGTACATGAAATACAGCACGCTGACGGTGCTCTGCACCGGCCCGCCCTGCGTCATCACATACGGTTCGGCGAACAGCTGGAAGTAGCCCGACATGCTCAGGATACTCACCATCAGCATCGTCGGTCCGAGCATCGGCCAGGTGATGAAGCGGAACTGGCCCCATACACCGGCGCCGTCCAGCCCCGCCGCTTCGTACAGATCGTCCGGAATGCTTTGCAGGCCGGCGAGGAAGATGATCATGTTGTAGCCGAAGTTTTTCCAGACCGCGAACAGGATAATCGCCGGCATCGCCCAATCGGGATCGTTCAGCCAATCCACCGGCGATATGCCCAATTGATCGAGGCCGTGATTGATCATGCCGTAGCGCGTATGCAGCAGGTAACGCCAGATCACCGCCACCGCGACCAGCGACGTCACCACCGGTGCAAAGAAGGCGGTGCGGAACAGGCCCTTGAACCAGGTGAGACGGGAATGGAGCAGCAAGGCCGCGCCGAGCGAGGCGGCGATCGACAGCGGCACGCCAACCACGACAAAATACAGCGTATTGCCCAGCGCCTGCCAGAACAGCGGCGTTTGCAGCAGCTCGGCGTAGTTGCGCAGTCCGACGAAGCGCAGATTGTCCAGATTCGCCAGCGCGTAGATATCGAAGTCGGTAAGGCTCATCACCAGCGCGGCCAGCACCGGCAGGAAGAAGAACACGCCGATCACCAGCAGCGCGGGGCCGGCGAAGCACCAGGCGGCGCGGCGCGAGTTCATCGCCCCTCCTTCCGCGCCAGCATCCAGCGGCGCTTTTCCAGGATATGGTCGGCCTTCGCGTCCAGCGCCACCACCGCCTCATCGACCGTCAGCTCGCCGTGCGTAACGCGCTCGGCCACCAGCCGCATTTCGGTGGCGATGCGTTCCCACTCGGGCACCTTGGGGGCCGGCTTCACGCGTTCGAACTGCTTCCGGAACGCCTGGGCATAGACATCGTTGGCAAGACGGGGCGCGCTCCAGTTGCTGCGGCGCGGCGGCAGATCGCCCGTCAACTCGTGGAAGCGCGCCGCCGTATCGGTGCGGGACAGATATTCGATCAGTTGCCAGGCTTCGCGCGGGTGTTTGGACGACGCCGACAGCGCCAGACTGGAACCGCCGGCGATCGAAGCCGCGGGACCGGAAGGCCCGGGCAAGATCGCCGTCATCCAGTTCTCCTGCTGGTCGGCCGGTAGACGGCGTTTGAACTCGCCCATGTTCCAGGGCCCGGAAATGTAGAAGGACACGTAGCCCATACCGAATTCGTGATACACGTTGGTGATGCGGTTCATCGGGGCCAGCTTCTGCGCGTACATGTCGGCGTACAGTTGCAGGCTGCGGCGGAAACCGGCGCTGCGGAAATTGCCATACCGGCCGCCGTCACGCAGCAACGGCTCGTCGTTCTGCAGGGCCAGCGCCAGCAGCGGTTCGAATTCATCGCTCGGCAGCAGGATCGCGTAGTTGTCCGGCCCGACACGGCGCTTGATGGCGCTCATCGCCTTCATCCATTCGGCCCAGGTCTGCGGCGGGTTGGCGTAACCGGCTTGCGCCAGCATGTCGCGCCGGTAGAACAACACACGGGTGTCGATATACCACGGCGCCCCCCACAGCTTGCCGTCGACGATGTTGGTATCCCATATGCCGGGGAAGTAGTCGGCCGGCGTCACCAGCTTCGAGGCGGCGACTTGCGCGTCGAGCGGCAGCAGCGCGCCCAACACCGCGAACTCCGGCACCCACGTATTCCCAAGCTGGAAAATGTCGGGCATGACGTCGCCGGCGAATGCGGTCAGCAGCTTTTCGTGCGCGGCGGTCCACGGCAGTTGCTGGACTTCGACCCGTACGCCCGGGTGGGTGCGTTCGAACTCCGGCATCAACGCGGTGACCACCTCGCCCTCTCGCCCCATGGCCCAGAACTTGAGCACCACGCCCTGCTCCTTGCGGGGCGCGCACGATGCCAGCAGGCCGCAGGCCAGCAATAACAACAGCGTCGGCATCGCGCGCGAAAAGTGCCGGCGCGGTGACAAGTCTCGCATCATTGGGCGGGCGCCATCTCTGCCGCCGGCTTGGCCTTCTCCGGCTGCCGCAACCAACCACCTGTGAAGCCCGCACGTTCCAGTCCGCGCCGGATCACAGGGTGGTTCCGCATCACGCGCCACACGAAATCGCTGCGATAGTTTTCCGTCATGGCGATGATCGGACCCTGGTCGATGCCGAGATAGTCATTGTCGACCCAGCCCTTGCCTTTGATCGTACGTCCTTGCGAGACGGGGATGTCATAGTCGAAGCTTGGATTGAAGGCATCCAGGAAGCCGTAGCGGCCATAGATCCAATCGCCGTAGCGCTTCTTCATCTCCAGCACGGCCGGCACCACGATCTCCGGCGCGAACGGCAGCGACGACGCGGCGGCCGTCGGCGCCAGCGTGCAATCGTCGTAGTGTTTCAGGCCACCGATGCCGCGCGCCGTGTAGGTTCGGAATGGCAGCTTGATGCCGCCATAATCGAGCGTCTTGTCAACCGGTCCGTCACTGGCGGTGATGCCCCAGACATTGGCGCCATAGCCTTTGCAGCGCAGCGGATTGTCGATCGCGTAAGCCTGTTGCGCATAGGTGGCGCGGCGGCTGTTCTCGAAATAGTCGTATCCGCGCTTGCCCATGTACTCGTCGCGGATGCCCCGGAAGTCGATCCATACGTGGCTGTACTGGTGGATGAACAACGACGGATAGGCGAGATGCTCCTTGTCGCCCTTGCCCTCCAGGCTATTCGCGTAAGTGCTGGTCCAGGCTTTCCAGGCATCCGGCTGTACTGGATGGGTGGGCGATCCGAGCGCCAGCACGTAGACCAGCATCGCCTCGTTGTAGCCTTTCCAATCGTAGGGTATGAAGCCCGACTCGGGATGCCAGCCAAGCGCGATCGAAGGTTTGCGCGCCTGCGCCCAGGTCCAGTCGACGCGCTCGTAGATTTCGGCAGCCAGCTTGCGGATCTCCCTCTCGGCCGGGTCGTCGCCGTCGAAATACGATTGGCAGAACAGCGCACCGGCCAGGAACAGCGCCGTGTCGACGGTCGACAGCTCGACCTTGTCGTGCCGCAGGCCGGTCTTCATATCGAGGAAATGATAGAAGAAACCTTTGTAGCCGCTGGTGGACGTGCCTTTGGCGTCGCCCTGGGGCGCGTTGCGGAAGAAGCGCAAGGTGGCCAGCACGCGGTCGCGCGCCTGCTGGCGCGTGACGTAGCCGCGCTCGACGCCGATCGGATACGCGGTCAGGCCGAAGCCGACCGCCGCCACGCTGGAAAACGACGGCGTCGGATGCCGGTCCGGCACCAGGCCATTGGCGGGGTTGGCGGTTTCCCAGAAAAAGTCGAAGGTGCGACGCTGAAGATCGTCGAACATCGGCGGCAGCGACGCGTCGCGCGCCTGCGCGACGCCGGCGCCGGCGAACAAGGCGGAAACGGCGATCGCCAGGCTGGCGGCGGTGTGCAAGGCGCGAGGCTTGGAAAATACGGTCATGAACACGGGCCTCCTCAGAACGCGTAGCGCGCGCTGAACTTCAGGGTGCGCATCTGGCCGCCCATCGAATTCGGCTTGCCGAGGTTACTGTTGTCGCCACCGAGACGATTCTGCGGATTGCCCGGACCACCGACCCAGCCATCGTAGCCGCCGTAATTAATGCTGTTGAACAGATTGAGCACGTCAGCGCGCAGAGACACGCGGCCGAAGCGGAACCCGACCTCCTTCGACAGTCCCACATCCACCTGGTGGAAGGCGTCGCCATCGCCTTTCGCGGACACGCATTGCGTGAAGCCGGTCGAGCAATTAGTCATACGGTAAGGCAGGCCCGAACCCACGGTTACCTTCCCGGACAACATCAGCCCCCATGGCAACCAGCCATCGGATACGCCCGCCACCACCAGACGGTGACGTTCAACGTCGGTCGACGGATTCCATGCGGAGGCGTAGCGGCCATGGGTCCAGTTGAAGATATCGTTGGTCCACTCCTTGTTGGTGGTCTCGCCGCGGCTGTAGGTGTAGGTCGCGCCCAGGCTCCAGGTCGAGGCCTTGGTATAGGGCTTATCCATTTTCAGGTAGGCCGACTCGGTCTTGGCCTGCGAGATGAAATCGCCCAGGATCAGCGTGCTGTAGCCAGATACCGATCCCCAGAACGGATCGATCGGGCTGGCGTTGCCCCAGCCCCCTTGCGGATCGCGATTGCCACCAAACCAGTTGAACTGGTTGCGGCTGCGCGAGTTGGTATAGCCCGCCTCGCCGTTCCAGATACCCAACGCCTGGCGCAGCCCAAAGCTCCATTGGTCCGTATAAGCCATCTTGTGATCGTTCTTGATCATCCAGATTTCACCCTTGGTCTGCGCATTTTTCTGTGCTTCATCCAACGCATGGTTGGCGATGGTACGGTCATACGCCCTGCCCCAGCCGGCGAACAGCACCGAGGCGCGGTCTCCGTTGATGTCGTATGAAAGTCCAAGACGCGGCGCCAGCGCCTTCTTGAACGCCTTGCGGCTATTGCCGGTGCTGATGTAGTCGGCGATATTGATACCGCCCTTGGCCAAAGACTGCGCGTAGGTCTGACCTGCGGGGGCGCCATCCCTCGGGTCCTGCTGGCCGAACAGCGCCACGCGGTCGGCGGGCGTCGCATAGCTGTCGTTCAGCATATTGTCTTCGTAGTCGTAGCGCATGCCGAGATTGAGCAGCAGCTTTTCGCTGGCCTGCCAATCGTCCTGCAAATAGACGCCGTACTGATTGTTCGAGAAATTCACGCCACTGGCCGGTATCGCCGGATCGACGCGGATAACGCTTGCCAGACCGGTGACGGTATCGATGCGTTCATAGCGTTGATCGACGGCGCGCGCCGTGCCGGACAAATCATAGGTGATGTGCTTGACCTTGAAGCCGGCCTTCATCGTGTGTCCGCTCTTGCCAGTGTAGGTCAGGTCGTCCTGGAACAGCAACCCGCTTTGTTCGCGGAACTGGTTGTTCGGCGATCCGCCGACGATGATCACGTCGACGACGTTGTTGTCCGTATTGCTGGGCGAGACCTGGTATCTGATATAGGGAGTGGTCGCGTTTGAATGCGGGTTCCAGCTGTACTTCTCGTAGCCGATGCGGGCCTCGTTGAGGAAGTTATCATTGCTCCACTCATGCTTGAAGTCCAGCCGGTCCTCGTCGTTGCTGCGATTGACCGAGTTCTCCGGCACGCTCAGTTTTAAATCCTCCGGGATCATGTCGGTCTCGCGCCGGATGCGCGCGGTCGCTTCCACACGCTGGTTCTTCGCGATCTGTGCATCCACCTTCAACAGGAACAGGTCTTCCTTGAACTTCGATACGGCCGACCCCTGCTGCGACAACAGCGACGGAACGATGCCGGCGTTGGGCAGCAGATCGGTGCGCTGGGCGATCACCTGGCGCGGGCTGTCGATCTTCTTGCCCTCGTACGCCAGGAAGAAGTGCGCGACGTCCTTCTTGATCGGACCGCCCAAGGTCATGCCATATTGGTCCTGCGACGATTTCGGACGACCGACACCCCGTTCTTCCGACTCCTTCTGGAACGGATCCTTGGCCGTGAGATTGGTGCCTGTGTGATCCCAGAACGCGTCGCCATGCAGCTCGTTGCCGCCGGATTTGGTGATCGCGGTGATCGCGGCGCTCGACACCTGGTCGAATTCCGCCTTGTAGTTTTGCGCGATCACCTTGTACTCGGCGATCGCCGACTGCGGGAACGGATTGCCACGGCTTGTATCCAGGCCGGATACGCCGCCGCGCAGGATGTTGTTCTTCTGGCTGACGCCGTCGATGAAGACATTGACGTTGTCCTGGTTCTGCGACCCGGACTGCAGCTTGACGTTGCCGCTGTTGTCGACGCTGAAGCGCACGCCCGGCGCCAGATCGGCGAAGGACAGGAAGTTGCGGGTGACCTGCGGCAGCTTCTCGATCTGTTCACGCGAGACGGAGGTGCCGACCTCCGAGCCGGCGACATCGCGACGCGACGCGGAACCGGTGATCACCACCTGCTGCACGCCGCCTTGCAACGCCAGGTTGACCTGGCTGGTCTGGCCGACGCTGACCGTCACCAGTTCGGACTTCTGTTCACCGACCTTGATCTGGTAGGTGCCGGGGGCGACGCCGGTTAGCACGTAAGTGCCGTCGGCGCGCGTGACGGTGTTGTAGACGTAGCCGTTCAACTGGTTGGTGGCGGTGACGGCGCTGCCGGCCGACGGCGCGGTGCCGCTGGTGACCTGGCCCTGGATGGTGGCGCTGCTCAGTTGCGCGTGCGCCGGGATGACTGTCAGCAGTGCTGCGGCCAATGCTGCGGCCATTGCGGACAGGCGTAGGGACGGCGTGTGCCGTTGGGTGTTGTTCATGGTTGTCTCCTGTTTTTTTGTGTACTTTTTTGTTGTACTACTAAGGCATGAAACGGGTGCTGCTGGTGCCGCTGGTGTTTGGCCGATTACGCTTCGCTAATCCGCCCTACGTGGTTCAGTGGATGATTCAGATGCCTCCGGTCGATGCGCGTATCACCAATTCGGCGGCCAGTGTCTGCGCGGTGGCCGGCATGCTCCCGGGTTGGCCGATTTGCGCATGCAGGCGCTCCAACGCCTGCACACCCAGATCGACGATCGGGACTCGAACGGTCGTCAGTGCCGGACTGACGTACCGCGCAATACGAATATCATCGAAGCCGGCCAGCGCGATATCGCGCGGCAGCTCCAGGCCTTGCTGGCGCAGCTCCAGCAGCGCGCCGATGGCCATCATGTCGTTGGCCGCGAACAGCGCGTCGGGGCGGTCGGCCGCAAGCGCCAGCGCCTTGCCGACGCGCTGTCCCGACTCCTCGGAGAAGTCGCCTTCAAACACTTGCGCCACCGCCTGCGGCGCCAGCGCGGCCAGCGCCGCGTGATAGCCGCGCAGCCGCTCCTGCGCCTCGAAGTTGCCGGCCGGGCCGGCGAGGAAGGCGATCCGCCCGTAGCCCTGCCCCACCAGGTGCGCCACCATCGCGTAGGCGCCGCTGTAGTTGTCGAACGAGATGGACGCGTACTGCGTGCCGCCGGCGGCGGTGCTCATCAAAACGATCGGCAGGTCTTCGGGCAGGTTATCGGACAGCAGCGCCGCGTCGACGTGGGGCGACATCACCAGCAGGCCGTCGACGCGGCCGCGCATGGCGCGTATCGACAACGCCACTTCATCGGCGTCGCCGTGCAGGCTCGATACCATCAGGTGCAGGCCACGGGCGCGCGCGGCGACGTCGATGCCGCGAATGATCTCGGAGAAGAACTCGCCGTACAGGTCCGGCAGCAGCACGCCGATGGTGTTGGTGAAGCTGGTGGTCAGGCTGCGCGCGCCGACGTGCGGCATGTAGCGCATGCGCTTGACCACCGCCAGGATATGCTTGCGGGTGTCGTCGGTGATGCTGGCGTGGCCGTTGAGCGCGCGCGACACCGACGCCACCGACACGCCAGCCTCTTGCGCCACGTCCTTGATCGTTATCGCCATTCTTGCTGCCTTCAGGAAAATGTAACCGGTTACATTCGCGTTAAAAAATATAACCGATTACTTTGATGCGAATGTAACCGGTTACATTGGGGTTTTGAAAAGTCTACTCGCGTTCGCCGCGCACTGTAAAGAATTTTTTTATAAGTTTGCCATCGCGAGCACAACGGGCGCCCTGTGTCGGCGGCGGCGCCGCAACGCCGTCCCGCCGATGAGGGACTTCTAGCGCCCCATGCCAAGCACCGGCACCGCGCGCGCCGGCTTGGCGGAGCGACGCGCCGGCCTCGACGCGCCGGCGCCGTCGTCGGCCACGATGAAGCGGGCGACGGCGTCGCGCAGGCTTTGCGCCTGGTCGGCCATCGACTGCGCGGCGGCGGTGGCCTGCTCCACCAGCGCGGCGTTCTGCTGGGTCACCGCGTCCATCTGGACGATGGCCTGGTTGACCTGTTCGATGCCCGCGCTTTGCTCGTTCGACGCCGTGACGATCTCGCCGATGATGTGCTGCACCGTCGTCACCGCCTTGACCACATCCTCCATCGTGCGCCCCGCCTCGTCCACCAGCCCGGCGCCGTCGGCCACGTACCCCGCCGAGGCCTGGATCAAATCCTTGATCTCCTTGGCCGCCGTGGCGCTGCGCTGCGCCAGCGTGCGCACCTCGCTCGCCACCACCGCGAAGCCGCGCCCCTGCTCCCCTGCGCGCGCCGCCTCGACGGCAGCGTTCAGCGCCAGGATGTTGGTCTGGAACGCGATGCCCTCGATGACGGCGATGATCTCGGTGATCTTGATCGAACTGCGTGAGATGTCGCTCATGCTGGTGACCACGCGCTGCACCACCTCGCCGCCGGCGACGGCGATGCCGGACGCGTTGCGCACCAGATTGTCGCCGTTTAGCGCGTTGCGCGCGTTCTGCTGCACGGTCGACGTCAACTCCTCCATGCTCGACGCGGTTTCCTCAAGCGACGACGCCTGTTCCTCGGTGCGCTGCGACAGGTCGGCGTTGCCCTCGGCGATTTCGGCCGCCGCGACGGCGATCGAGTTGGCCGACAGCTTAATGCCCGAGACGATGCCATTGAGCTGCTTGCGCATCGATTCGAGCGACGCCATCAAGCTGTCGCTATCGCCTTGCAGCGGCACGTCCACCTGCAGATTGCCGTCCGCGATCTGACGCGCCACGTCCTGCGCCAGCGACGGTTCACCACCCAACTGGCCGAGGATGCTGCGCGCGACCCACACGCCGGTGAACAGCGCGAACGCGATCGCCGCCAACGCCATGGCCATAATCAGTTTGCTCGAAACCTCGGCCAGGCCGGAGGCTTCCTCGCCGCTGTCGCGGTTGACCTGCTCCTCCAGCGCCTGCAGCTCGGTCAACACCGCCGTCCAGGCACGCTGCTTGGTGCGCAGCTCGCCCATCAGCAGTGCCGTCGCCTCCTCCGCCTTGTTGGCAAGCCCAAGTTCGACCGCCTGCTTAAACAGCGGCATCGCCGCCGCCTCGACCTCCTTCAGCGACGCGAACAACGCCCGCTCCTTAGCCGTGGTTTCGGTATCTTCAACGAGGATTTTGCCCAGCTTTTGATAGGCGTCGGCATATACGAGCTCCTGCGCGCGGATGCGATCAACCTCAAGTTGCATCGAGGGCATGTCGTTCAGCAATGCCAAATTGCGCACGGCGATAAAGCGGTCCTGCTGGCTGGCCCGCAACTCCACGGCCAGCGTGCTTTGCACACTGTTCACATAAACGATTTCTATCAGACTAGTCCTCAGCTTGTACAAGCTTACGATGCCCAGAATGGAAATGATGACGAGCAAAACCAACAAGATGCCGAAGCCGCCCATCATGCGGGTTTTCACACTCAAGTTTTTCATATGCCTGCTTTCTGCGATGTGCACCGCTTGCGTTAAATGTTATCTATCAAATATCGAAATATTTCCTTTGGGAATTATATATTTAACAAATTTAAGCCGCAAGTTTTGTCCACAACAAACCCGGCATCGTTGCGCATTGGCGACGCGGCGCGTTACATGCGCGGCCACCACATGCCCATCGTCGCCACCGCGATCCCGAGCGCCATCGCCAACGTCAGAGCTGCAAGCACCGAGGCGGCAGCGCAGCGCGCCGCCACCCCGCCCCCGGCGCCGCAACGCAGGTACAGTTCGAGCACAGCCAACGGCAACAGATACTGGGCGAACGACAGGAAGCTCAGAAAAGGCCCGGTGAAGGTGTTGATATCGAAGCCCGCCGGACCACCGTTCACGGCGAGCCAGAACATCAAGCCCACGCGGAAGAACCACACGCCGCTCACGCACAGGAACAGCCGCAGCGCCCAACGCCGGTGCGCGGCGAAGTCGCGCGATAGCGCGCGCCGCAACGTCATGCCGACGCACGCGACGCCCAGCCCCGAGTTGAGACTGGTGCCGCGGTGCTGCACCATGTCGCCGACGGCACCCCGGAACCACATCATATACAAGCCGCTCACCGCCGCCACGACG
>Ga0105244_10001311_pt1 | contig 20345 bp, 39 predicted proteins | sample KBSM44metaG_FD_80423 | JGI IMG/M metagenome (GOLD analysis project Ga0105244, IMG submission 80423) | Miscanthus rhizosphere microbial communities from Kellogg Biological Station, Michigan, USA - KBS M4-4 metaG | ecosystem: Host-associated > Plants > Roots > Rhizosphere > Soil | place... | reverse complement strand
GGACACTTACTTTTAGTACAATCCATCAACCATGCGGTCTCAAGAGGGGTGTCTCTAAATATTTCAGTTTTGTTACAAATGAAAAAGCCCTACCCGGAGGCAGGACTCTTAGATATTCTATTCAGTTCGCTGCCTCGTTCACACTTCATGTGCTCACCTCCTTAGGTACTACTATGGTGTGTCTACTTAGTGAGCTACTTTCTCCAACTCTTCTTGGATTTGAAACATGTTCTTATAGAACTCGCTGTCATCCATTAGGCCACTCTCGTGCATAAACATGATTGACTCTTTAGCTTTCTCTAGCTTGATTTGTTCTTCGCTCTTACCACTGTAAGCATTATATGTATCATTGTCCATCTCAGCCATTACTCGCTTGCCGTCTTCCATGTCTCGTTGGATTAATCTCTTTACGTATGTACTAAAGTATTGTTGCTTTCCTGCATAGTGAAACATTCCGTACTCCATAGTATCCGCCACGTTAAATGCTACTGATTTTACCTTTTTCATAATAATTTTCCTCCTCAGGGTTTTTGGTTTGCTTTATATGTACTTCATTTGTTATGCTTTAAGGTTTGTCTTATGTTGTTCTCTTGCTGTTGAATTCATCATACTACAGTCATATTCTATTCGTCAACACTTTATGACAAAAAAGTTTACAGAAAAAATAAGCCTACCTAGATAGACTTACTTAGATTACTCCTATTAGCGATCTCATCAGCGTACTTTGTTAGCATCTCCTCTCGACGTTTCTCATTGATTATCTTCCTCTCGTTGTACTCCTTAGTGTACTCCTCGTCCCAAGGACACTCCACACCAGAGTCCATATAGACATGCTTGAGCATCTTCATACTAGCCTTGTACTTGATAGGCTCATGGTCGTGTATAGTCTTTAGATCGAACTGGATATCCTTAGAGAACGGACATGCCATACATCCTGTCCTCTCCATGCCGTACTCTGTGTATGCTCTAGAGAGCTTAACGTTATAGAACTTAATGAACTCCTCCATCATGTCATCTGTCCAGTCAAAGATAGGCATTGAGGTTACGTACTCTTTGTCTCCTAGCTTCTTGATATGGACACAACTTGAGTAGGCAGCAGCTCTCACGCCACCCTCGTTAGCTCTGACTCCAGTGAATGTACCGTACATATCATTCTGTTTAGCGAAGTCTTTGAAGGGCATCTTCTTCATGTAGTGACAACACTTGTTAGCAATCTTGTACTCTAGGTCTGGATGCAGGAGGTGGAAATCCTTCTTAGCTAGGCTGTACATAGTTTTCTTACCAGTCTTCTTTAAGTCTTTCTCTGCCTCTCCAGATATTAACTGACGAGTACGGCTTGTCCCAAGGGGATCGTCTAGGTGTCTCTGATAGGTTCCTAGAGCCTCACTCTTAATCTTAGATCTAATTGGTCTACCGTCTTCTTTCCATATCTTTACTGCAGGCTTACGAGGTTTAACGAGCACGATATTACTATAGTCATACTCTTTAACATGCTCAAGAGTGGCTGTGAGCTCGATGCCTGTGTTGGCGAACACGAAAGGTATGTCTGTAGGGAGTTTTGTCATCTTGATTAGCTCGGCTACTACTGTGGAGTCTTTACCGCCAGAGAAGGACAAGTAGATCTGACCACCCGTCCTCTCGTAGTCTCGCTTTATTCTAAACAGTGCATCTGCTATGCCGAGTTCTAACTCTGGAGAAATGGCTGATGAGTCTGTCTCAGGGGTGAAGTCGAAGCAAAGTTGATTCATATGCTTATCACCTTGTATGTGACTGTCAGTTGTATCTTATTAGGGTCAATGATTGTTCTAAACGTGTAATCACCACTCTCAGGGTCACGTTCGTTCTCGCTAGTCATATATCCTTCCTCGTATACCTGTGAGATGGAGTACCCTAGCTCTCCTATATCGTCCAGGAATTTCCTTAGAGTCTCTCTCGTGCATTCTCCACGGTTAAAGTTGTGTAGTCTACGGAGGAAGGCTCCGTACTTTCTGACAGACATAGCTTGGTTTTCCTTCCTTAGCCTACTCTCGAGCACGCTCATCTTCATGATAAGTAGTTCGTCAACATACTTAGCCTGCTTTTCAGCTAACTCCCAGTATTTATCTTTGTAGTCCATCTCATTGTCCACCCTTCTTAGAATTCTTTGTGTACTTCTTTACCTCGTTGAGTACGAACAAGCTGAACATCATCAACGGGAACAACCACATGACATTTCCCAGCAGCTCCATAAAGAATATCATAACTCCGCCTGTAATGAATGTAACTATGAGTACGAGCCATGCTACCAAGAATTGTCCAATCAGTTTTCTCATAAGTTATTGCCTCCTCAGGGTATATCTATATAGGTATATCATACCACAGTAATACCAATATGTCAAGATTTACCTAGGAGGAGGACTATTGAGAAAGTCAGCATTCACTAATCATAGTGTCTAAGTCTTGATAGGAGTATCCTAGGTTGTACATCTCTCGAGCTAACTCTTGGAATTCTTTCTCCTTGGCAATTCTCCTGCGATCCAACTCTGCTTGTAACTCATGTGTTGTGAACTGCATAGGTGTTGCCTTAGGTGGGTTACCTCTTAGTTCTTGTTCTTCTCTGTAGCTTCCCATTATCGTCTTCCTCCCTCGTGGTATATCTTCAAAAGTAATTCTAGCTGGGCAATCTGCTCAGAAGCACTCATTGGTTCCATCTCCTTTTGTGAAATTCAATCTCATAATACTCCTTGACTAGCTTTCTCATACGATCTTCTGGCCATCCATTGTATCTACATTCACTTTTCAGCTTGCTCCTAATGTCTTTCCCTGCTAGCTGCTTACGAGCCAGTTCTCGAGATACCTTGTGAACTGAACGAACCATGAGAACGCCTCCTATTTAGAATTTACTAACCTATAAGTTCTTTTACTGTACAGTTTTATTACGACATAGTTATCTAATCCTTTATATTGTTCTTTGTAGCTTACTTGATTGAATATCCGGTGCCACTTGAAGGACTTGTCCAACTTAGGCTGTAGCCCCAGAGTCATCCAGTATCGTTGTTTATCAATCCTGTCAGTAGACTCAATAGTCCACATCCATACAGGATCTTTATGCGCTTTTGCTAATTGTCTATTACGTGTATGTCTCATTAGTCTTCCTCCTTAGTTTTAACTACCCTATCATCCAGCTTAACAGGTGACCTACAGCGAACAGGTATGCCACGATAGCCGTTACTTTAAGTGACCCTCTAGCCATATCACACACCTCCTATAACGTCCCAGAATCTGCTGTCATCGTGCTTAACTATGATGTAACCCTCTGTATCTATTTGTACTGTGCAAGGTTTGTCCTCAAAGATAGCTCGATAAGCGCCGTTGCCTTTCTTGCTTGTACCTAGAGGTAGAATCTTTTCGAATCCTTTCTCTCGTAGTATTCTTACTGATTCATTGATTAACTCCCAGTTTTCCTCGTAGGGTTCCATCTCGAAGATACTCATTTGCTCACTCATTAGTCTCGCCCTCCAATGCTCACGAATTGAACTCTCAAGTCCTGTACTACGTGCTTAGGCTTGCGATGGAACTGATTTGAGAGACGACTCACTAGTAAACTAGCGAGCGCTCCCTCCATAGATAACTTGCGAGACTTTAGTATATAAGCTGTTTCTTTTACCTTACTTGTATACATAGTTTCTCCTCCTTAGTTATGACTCAGGTAATATTGTATCCTATGAGAGATCGACTTGTTGCTCTACGAAACTGATAGGTGTTAGCTGGTGAGGTTTGGCTGTAAGTCCTTCTCGTTTGTTTATCTTGTGTAGTCTAACCTCTTGGTAATTGTTGTGTGATACCACAACAGCCATAACTCCTAAGGATTCTACGTAGGCAATATCATCGTTCTTAAACTCATTAAGCTTCCTGCCCACCTTGGTGAATGCCTGCTCGCGTTTGTACTCGGAGACTTGCTCGGGGGATAGGATCTCCCAGTAGAATTCATCTAACGAGGCAGGGTGCAAGATATCACTATGAGGTTGATTCCATTCGCCCCAGGCTTCATTGTTTTCTACACGGGTAACCTTTGAGACATACTTGCAATCAGTAATCTTACTTGTAAGCCTCACCCAGTCGCCAACTTGAGGAGTGGCTACCTCGGTAAACTTCTGACTCATGAAGTGGTCTATTGATCGGAAACTTCTAGTCCAATTGTTGCTGCCGTTCTTTTCGTATAAGAACTCTCCATCTAGTTTGTACTGGTCAGTTGCCCAGCTTAGTATCTTTCTCTCCATCAATGCTCTAAGTGTTCCCTCTCCAGTGTATACCTTTAATTCGTCCATTAGCTCGTCCTCCTTGGTTTTATCTTAACTGAATCATACCACGGTCATACCGAGAGTGCAATACCTTTTCGAAAATAAATAAAAAAAGAACCTACCTGAGTAGGCAAGCTCACTTTTTTTTGTCTTTAGCGGAGTGCTTCCATTTCTTGAGATCTTCTACGTTAAGAGTGTCCCTTTCTTTTCTCTCAATAAGATCCCGTTGGATTAACCTCTTCATGTATGCTGAGAAGTAAACTCCTTGGTTTATTGCGTGATGATATAACTTGTATTCCGTAGGGTCTGCTAGCTGAAACGCCACAGACTTAACAATTTTAGTTGAATTTTTTTCCTTTTCTTCTTTGTAACTCATAATTATCTCCTCCTAAATAATCACACCTCGGCAATATCTTCCCATATCACCTAATGTCCTCCAGAGTATAAACCTCCGCAGGTAATCCTATCTCGTTGCATATACCCTTTAACTGTTTCCTTCTAAGCTCTGTGCTAGTGAGCCAGACCACTGTGGGGAAGTACCCTAACTTCCTCGTGATGGCTCCTCGTTTGTACATACCGTAGTATGATTGAGCTTTGATTCTATTCTCGCTCATCTTTTGAAGTCTGTCAACCTCTAGGATTATATTGTAACCATTGTCCTCGTAGAATGTATCGCATATTTGCGCCTCTACAGCGTCACCTATCTTGACCTCATTCTTCCACCGAGACGGCATACCTGTGTATATATACCATTCGTTTCTCATAACAGCATGCATTGCATATTGAGTCTTCCTCAGAGTGCGCTTAGCCTGTGTATATTCTCTCCCAAGCTTACTCAAGTAATACACTGTATCGTATCGTTCTCTGAAGGAGTTCACGTAATCACTCAAGTCACTGAGTATCTGATTTGTATTCCTAACCTTGCCTAACTTGTGCATTCTCTGGAGCTGGCTTCTAGTCAGATAACCAAGTTTCTTCAATGATAACAATATCCTCTCTTCTCTCTGGTTTAACGGCTTCGACCTCGCAAGTTTTGGCATGTGGCTTCTCCTTCCTAGTGTTACTCTTTATAGTATGCCTGATTTGCTGCTCGTTTATACGATAAGTCTGCACCAAGTGTGTATTTGTTCCTTGAATGAATATCGCCCTCCCTTTGATATCTGGCAGAGCTTCGGCTCCTTGTTGGTCAAGGATTACTTTAGAGGCTACTGCTGAGCGTACTCTGAAGGACAAGACAGCATCACTATTCTGTTTACACTGCCGAGGTAGTACGTCTCCTGTGGGATACTGAGTGGCTAAGACTAGGTGGAACCCTAAGCCAGCTCCTAGACGGGCTATCTGGCTCATGTACTTCTGACAGGCAATCTTCATAGCTTTCTCCTCTTTGTCTACTGCCTCGCTAGGATTAAGCTCTCCGACCTCATCTATGATGACAAAGTGCTTCTTGTCGGTAACCTTACGGCGTTTGGATCTGACGAGTTCCTGCTGGGTAGCCTTCATCATTTGGTACACACGAGCTAGCATCTGTAAAGCTTGGTCTGGCTCGTAGGCGACTCCTGAGACCTGCTTAACAGATTCGTACCCACCTAGCTCAATTCCTCCTTTGAGGTCTATCAGGGTGAATGTAACGTCTCTCGGTTTACTGGTGAGCAGGCTGACAATTATGCTATTGAGGAGATTAGATTTACCGTAACGTGTGCCGCCTCCTAGTGACATGTGAGGAGTCTTAGCGAAATCTAGATATATTGTCTCCCTCTGCTCGTTAACCCCTATAGGGACGGCCCAGTCAGGCCTTTGCTGGGGAGTTAAGTCTATAGAGAAAGGTAAGCCATACTCAAAGTGTAAATCGTGCATGACATATCCAGATATAGCGATGCCTGCCAGTGTTACTCCTAGGGTGAAAAGCATAGTACCAACTCCTTGATTACGTAGTAATATCCCTGCCATCTGGTTCCTGTCCATGTAGCTGCTATCTCTGTAGTTTGAGGTGTCCTACAGTGCTCAATAGTCTGCTGGGGTGGCATTCAATCTGGCAGATACTTTATCATACTCTGGTCATACTAAGGTTATGACTACGTAGGCAAAAAAAAATAGCCTCCCTTCTAGGGAAGCTTGTCTATCTGGCAGTCAAACTGGCATAGCTTTTTGGTTAACTCTTTCAGTAATTGCCCTCTCCATATCCCAGTTACGTCTTAGTCTCTTTTGTAAAGCATCTGTGCTTATCCCATTAGAGTTAGCGATTGCTTGTTCTTCTTTGGTGTACAGTTTTACTTTAGGGATACGCTTTTCTTTTGGAGGATTCTTTTTCTTAGGAGAACGCTGCTTCTTAGACACAAACAACTCAGCTCGCTCTCCGTGGTTCCTAATCCATTCCTCGCAGTGATTGGCTGTCAGGGCTCTTTCTAAATGCCAACCTCTTTTGAGTCGTCCGTTAAGCATCTGACGAGATATCCCTCTAGAGTTAGCTAGAGCGAGTTGCTCATCTGTATAAGGCCTACATGTACGGTGTGTACCCTTTGGTCTGCCTCGTTTGGCTACTGGTTTGGTGCTTGCTTCCTCCTTAGTGTATCCTTCTCGAACCCTAGTGAGGTAGGTACTTCGAGTTATACCGTTTTCATATGCGACGTCTATATAAGACGTATGATCGCTAGGCGTCTTCTTGTTGACTGGCTCGGTGGTTGCTCGTTCAAGTGACCAGTTACGCTGATAGTAACGGCTATGGAGTAGGACTCTGGTAATACCAAAAGATGCAGCGAGTTCGAAGTGATGTTCTTCTAGTGGAGCTTGCATTAGCTTTCCTCCTCAATAAGTTTATAAACAAGTTCGACTACTTGGCGTCTGAGTTCATCTCTAGCCCAGTTATTAACTAAGAGAAAATCTTCCTGATAGTCATCCATATATTTCTCAGTATGCGCTTCTAATATCTCCTTAGAGACCGATTCCCCGTTAGCCAACATACGAGCTATCCTTACTTCCTCAGCAGCAAATACTCTGACAACCTTAAAGCCTGCATCCTTTACAGCGGTTAACTCGTTAGGTTGACGTACATCTGTGAAGACATAACTACGAGTACGACCATTACCTTTATCGAGTGCCTGCTCGAACCACAGCTTACTCATGGTAGGTCTAACAAACACCTCTGGGTCTTCTTCCCTCATAGATGTACCATAATCAATATATGCTTGAATCGGCTTGGGAGACCTTGGTACGTCAGGGTTAGCTAAATGGAACATCTCTTTCATTGCGTCTCCAAAGGCTATGCGCTGAATAGGGAATCCTAACTCAGTGAGAATTTCCGCTACCGAGTCTTTGCCTGATCTAGTTTTCCCGATTAGTGCAATCTTGAAAGGTACTTTTCCGAACGATTGTAAACTCATCATAGTCCCATCTCCTCCTTAGCTTCTCTTACAATTTGTTTTAACTCTGACAGGCTAAACCCTGCAACGTATAACCCTCGTTCAGCAATACTCAATTGTTTGTCTAACGAGATTGACTCAAGGTTGCAGTAGTACTTGATAGTCAACTTAATGTGTTCCTTGGCAGCATGCCTGTTAGGTCTGAATGCATCGTTTAGTATTGACAAATTAGTTTTCCTCCTCTACAGATATGACTCTAGTAATATCGCATAGCCTGATTGATCGATCCCAGCCGTGGACTAGGCGGCGACTCTCTGGGTGTAGATACCTATAGAGATTGAACTCTTGGTAGCTTACTCCGTCGGCAAACTGTAGCTCGTGAGTACCTCCGTGGACGGTTTCTACCGTAGCTGTAATCACTTAGCGCCACCTCCGAAGAAAGCCTCGACCCACGGCTCTACAGATACAATCTTATCCTTGATAGCCTCGGCTAACTTGGTGATTTCAAATTGTGCTCCATTGCCGGAACGCTTTTTGTAGAAATCGAGTGCTGCTCGTAAGTTAACTGTTAGTACTAAGTTGCAAGTTGCCGACTGAGGAAGGACTGAGCGAGCGTCCTCTTGGGGGATGCCTTCTTCGATTAACTCATTGTACATACTTTGTATAATCTCCATGTACTTCTTGTATTTCAAGTTAGCTGTTGTCTTAGTTTTCACCTTCTCAGGTACTACATAGTCAAACCCTCCAGACTTACTGTCAGAGCTGAACTTTACGTAACGTTGACTCTGTACAGAATAAGCGAATCCGACACGATGCCTCGTGAGCTGGGCTAGTAACGCCCTACTAACACCTTCGATCGCAAATGTGAAAGAAATGTGCTCGAGTGTGCTTGTGTGGCCTGACTTGACAATGTGCCTGATGAGTCTGTCTGCCTCGGTTCCTTCTTTTCCGTCTGTAGCTTTTGCTCCAAAGTATTTCCCTCCCTCGTTAGCTACGATCTGGCTAGGCTTACCTGCTGAGTAACATGAGCGGATGGCTGTCAGGGCTACTGCTTGACCGTCTGTGTAATAGTTATCTGAGACTGGCAAGTTAAAGTAGAACTCATCAGAAATCTGTGTGTGTGCTAGTAAAGTAACCTTCATAGCTTAATTCCCCCTAGTATAAGTTGTATTGCGCTTCGAGTATTTTCTCTGTAGTCTTCTTGTCCTCACAAGTAATTGCAACCTCCATGAGGTAGGTGTCTAGTGCGCTAACTCTATCCATAATCTCGGCTAGCTTATTCATCTGCCGAGTGCTGTTTAGTTTGCCGTGCAGTTCGTCTAGTTGGCTATAAATCGAAGGAGATCGGCTCTCCATGTAGTCATCCTTTAGTTTTCCCTCTCCAGTAAAAGCTGAGAAGAACTCTCTATTCTCACAAGTATTACAACCGCAGCTATTGCTCATTAGTTAACCTCCTTCTTGAAGATAAGCTGTGTAGGCGTTGTGCAAACTAGATTCCATCCTTGCTGGCTCATATCGTTGAGTGCCTTTGCGTCTATCTCGAAGTCTTTAGTGTGTTTATCCATAAGTGCCATGTGGGTTAACTCCTCAGTTCGATACTCATATTGCTTACTCATTAGTCATCCTCCTCAGGGTGGAAACTAGGCAACTCACCCGTTTATTTTCGGCGTATCCAGTTCATCAAGCCACTGAGTCAGAGTCTAGTCAGTAACTCAGTGGCTTGTCCCTCGTTCCTTAAGTAAATCATACCATGGTCATACCAAGAAGGCAACAACTATTTAGATTTATTTTTCCTCATTAGGAAACATCTCCACCTTTCCGGTCCCACTGCAGCCGTAACATTCATACTCCTTAGAAAACATTGATGTCTTACCAGATCCACTGCAGGCATTACAGTCTCGTAAGAACTCGATAGGCCCTTCCTCAGGGATAACGCTCTTGAAGACTTCACAACTCGCAGTGTCAGCTACCCAGCGTTCTCCTCCGAACTCCTCCTCGGCATAACCACAACGGAACATCGCAACGTCTTTCCCTTTATACCAAACGTCTTTATGACCTTTTAAGTGGGCACAACCTCTACAGTTTCCCATTGTAAACCTCCTCTAATTGTTCTTTTAGTTTTACTACCAATCTAGTTCTAGCTCTCTCGGCTGCACCCTTAGTAATACCTATCTCGCTAGCTGCCTCCTTAGCAGTCCAACCTTTGATGAAACACATCTCAGCAATTTGTCTTTGTTGGTGAGGTAGTTCAGACAGTATCTCGTAGATTCTCTTTACATCTTCGGGGACTTCTTTCTCGTCGATAAAGATCTCCTTCATTTCCTCCTCCATGTCGTAGTTGTCATCTAGCTCCTGCTCGTTCATTCTGAGATCGATAAGGTCTCCATAATGGTAATAGAATACTCTCAGGTGTAACTTGCCAATGATAAGCCCCTGTAGGTCTCCCTCGGTAGGGTCATACTCCAGTAATAACTTTAAGAAGTGGTAAATAATCTCCATGAACAAATCTTCGCGATCCTCTTTAGTCGTACTCGTAGTAATGTCAATCTTGCACTTAGCTCCTCCTCGGTTTTTCGTACGAGTTGGGAATCTGTAGATATAACTAAGCTTGTCCAAGTAGCGGTAAATCAATTTGATTCCTGCCTCGCTAGATCCGTCTTGGTAGGCAAGACATAGAGCTTTGTCTACCTCGGTGTCTCTGTAGAGGTTTGGCTGCTTGGTAGCTAGTTCTTTCTGTAGTAGTTGTGCCTCTGAGAGTGGTAACGTGATAGCTTTAGCCATTATTTAGTCCCCCTAGTTAACTTGATAACTTGGTCAACTGTGATTCCAAACTCGCCAGATGTCTTCTCCAAGTTTTGTGTCTCGTTGTAGAACTCCGTAATTTCTTTATTTCTCTTAGTTTCTTTAACTTTCTTGCGTGCTGCACGAGCCTTCTTGAGAGCGTCGCACTCTATCCAGCCACCGTCTATCTTGCTGTAGTTCACGAGCTTTAACTCGAGAGGGAACTTTGCACAATATAGCTTTCTCTTAATCTTAAAATCACTAGTCATTAATCCTTTTACGTCGATCACCACTGGAGGTCCTTCTCTGTAGTAAACTAGGAAGTCAGCCACATATTTGATCGGCATATGCTTTACTCCGTAGTCGTCTGTGAAGCCACCTTGGAGGATAAAACTCGGCTGTAACTCTATCCGGTCAACCTCACCCATCTCGTGTAGTCGCTTTAAGTGTAGATAGTATTTTCCCTCGAGAGCGGAGTCAAACTGGATTCCGTCTGTCAGGGTCTTCTTTGCGTTATACTTGCTATTGCGTTGTCTCATTAGTTTTCCTCCTCAGTTATATTACTCAGGTCATACCATATACTATAGAGAAGACCAGCCGCCACCCTCGAAAGGTTTGCAAGTGTCTTTATGGAAGCAAGATTTACACTTGAAGCGATCAGTCTGCTTAGGAAAATCATTGTTGGCGTAGGCTAGCGAGATAGCCTCCACGGTGTTTTTTACCTTAGTCATCATCTCAGGCACAGAGAATCTAGCCTTAGGAGCACGCTGTCTTTTGTAGTCGTACTCGTATAGTCCGTCTCCCAAGTGAACTGCTGTCTGGAATTTGTCTATAACAGGATGATAATATCTGAGAAATGCTGGATAGAATTCGGTCTCAATAAGTATTGCCTGTGCGTAAATTGCTAGCTGGAAATCATCGTTTAGGAATTGCTTACTCTTAGGGTTCTTTCCGCTTTTGTAATCCGTGATAACCCAAGTCCACGGAGAATCTATCTCGCCATCTATTCGGTCAATGAACCCTAGAGCTGGTGGTGTTCCTTCGATGAGTACCTGTTTGAACTTCTTCTCCACGAAGAGTGGCTTACTGTTAGCGTACTCTGCGAGGTAATTCTCGATAGCTGTAATACCTTGCTTGTACATTGCTACATAGTCGTCTTTGGAGGTAAAATACCTTTTAGGCACCTTCTCATTATCAAAATAAATTTGATTGAACATCTTAAGGTAATGTCCGTAATCTTTAGTGTATGGTGACTTCTGTAAGTCTTTACCCTGAAATTCGGCTACTGTGTGAATAGCAGAACCTAGTGAGGTATATTTATTGCCTGATCGGTTCTTTAACACGTAGGTTTGATACCATGTTTGCGGGCAGTCGAGAAAGCTGCTGAGCTGGCTATATGAGTAGTACGGTAATGGATATTTCATTTGTCTTCCTCCTTGGTAATACCTGAGTCATATTTATAGTAAGGTGAATACTCTCCGAATGCCTCGGCGTGGGCTTTTCGATACACTTGCTGGGCTTCCTCTTTTGTTTCATACATACCAAGATACCTATATTGTCCGTTTGCTTTTATTTGCGTTTCGTACGGCTTCTTTTTGCAACCACTCTCCTTGTATCCTTTGTATTTAATTGTGTTGGCTATATTTTGCTGTTGTGTACAGACTCTTAGGTTTTCTTTTCTGTTATCAAAAGTGTTACCATTTATGTGATCTACAACGCTACCCCTAGGAGCATTGGCTACCCATCTATGAAGGTAATTATTTTTACCACTCATAGTAAATGATGCATAGAAGTTACCTTCTTTTCCTGATATATATAATCTAGCAGGTATATCTAAATCTTTATCTACCAAGATTTCATAAACATCTCCGTTCTTTCTAGTCACCGTTATTACCTTGGTCATACCTACACCTCCAAAGGTTTAATCTTATTAGCTAACAAGCTCTCATTCTGCTTTTTCCCATCGATCATTACCACCGAGTCTACTACTAGCAAACTCTCAAACTTAGCGTACGTACTCGAGAAGACGACCACCTCGCGTTGCCCCTGATAAGTGTCTAGTGAGACAAATGCCATACGATTACCTTTCTTGTCGTTGAAGGCTTTCACCTTAGTAATGATTCCTCCTACTAGAGTTTGTCCTCCCTCGCTGAATTCTTGCCAGTTTCTAAAGTGATATTTCTGTAGAGGATGTGCGCTGATGTAAACACCTAACAAGTCTTTCTCCCAGTTAGCTTTTACTGTATCGTTCCACTCTTGAGACGCTACCTCTTCTAGTTTCTTCTTAGATTCACCTTTGATGACTATATAATCCTCATATATCATCTGACGAGTTAACCCTGGATACAAACTATCAAAGGCTCCTGCGAAGATTAATCCTTTCATGACCTTAGCGTTTAGTGTTCTCTTAGGTATGCGAGATAGGATGTCTTCTAGGGAAACGAATGGATTTAGTTCTCCTCCAAAGTATTGATGCTCGTCGCCGTTCAATTCAGTCATTACTACACTATGTCTAGCTTCAATGATAGCCTGCACAGCTTTATCGCCAACTCCATTAATTACACTGAGTGGGAATGTAATCTTATTGTTATGAGCCGTGAAGATTAACTCTGACTTGTTAATGTCTGGTGGGTTAAAGTCAAACCCGTTAGCCTTGATATCCGCTAATCCTTGAGCTACCTTTTCCTTATCTGCCATCTTCACAGTCATCACAGCAGCCAACCAATGAGCAGGGTAGTATAGTTCTAACCATGCAGACATATAAGTCATTAGAGAATACTCTACAGCATGCGCCTTATTGAATCCGTACCCTGAGTAGGCAATGATTCTGTCCCAGAGCTCATTCATACTCTGCTGACTCTGAGTGGATGTGTGGCCATTAAAGAAGCAATCACTCACAAATTCATCCCTCATAGCCTCTAACTCCTCAACGGATTTCTTACGGAGCGAGTCACCCTTACCGAGCGCCCATCCAGCAAAGACGTTTACGAGGCGCATAACGTGCTCCTGATAAGCTATAACCCCTTTAGTTTCCCCTGTCACTTGAGCCTCGTCAGGGTGGCTGTAAACCTCCTCAGACAGTCCGTTGCGAATATCTATCCACCTCTGTGTATCACCGGAGCCTAGTGCAGCAGGTCTGCCTAGTGAGTTGATTGCTACAATATCCATGATGTTATTAGGTTTAACTCGTTGGCATAAATTCTGCATCATATTAGACCCAAACTGGAACATGTTCTGTGTCTTCCCAGTTGCTATGAGCTCGAATACTTTAGGGTCATCTGGAGTACGCATGATCTCTCTGTAGTCAATATCTATCCCGTACTCCTCTTTGATTGACTTAATAGCCAAACCTACAGTACCAAGAGTCTTTAGTCCTAAGAAGTCGAACTTAACGCCACCCAACTCCTCTAGGTCATCTTTATCCCACTGACAAACTACTGTGTTTTTGTCTAGGTGATCCGGTAGATAAGTCGGAAAGTAGTTTGCTATAGGTTCACTTGCAATGAGAACGCCTCCCGCGTGTTTCCCTAGTTTGTCCATTACTCCCTCGAACTTCTGAGCCATCCAGCTGATCTCGCGAGCAGTTACATAAGCGTCATTATCTTTCTGTTTAAACTTCTCTGTAGACTTATCCATGAATTCAACCAGAGCTGGATTAAGCTTTCTAGCCTTCTCAATAGTCATCTTAGGAGCATCATCTACTAACTCTGTAATCATTTTAGATTCCTTGAAAGGTATGTCGTAAACTTGGCAAGCATTCTTGAAAGCTAACTTAGCAGTCATTCTGCCGTAGTTTGTTACCTGACATACTTTATCTGAGTCGTATTTACCTCTAAGGTAATCAAGTAGCTCTCCACGTCTAGCACTCTCGCAGTCTAAATCTACATCTGGCATCTTGAATCTAGTGATATCTAAGAATCTCTCAAAGTAAAGTTCGTATTTGATGGAGTCTATCTCGGTGATATCTAAGCAGTACGCAACCACGGAGCCACCTACAGAACCACGAGGGTTAACGATAATTCCCTTCTCTTTGCACCACTTGATAGCATCAGCAACTACGAGAAAGTAATCTACATAGCCTTTCTCACGTATTACATCTAGTTCAAATTTGATACGCTCTACAACCTCTTTAGTCACTGGCTTATACTTTCTCATCATCCCTTCTTTAACCATTTCACCAATAAGCTTATTTTTGTCGTCATACCCTTTTGGTAATTCAAACTCCGGCAGCAAATCCTTTTCCTTCTTGAGATCGAAGTCTACACGGTCAACGATCACCCCTGTGTTGTTTATCGCTGTGATGATTGTCTCTCTGTCAAACCCCTGAGACACAAACTCCTCGAGGATTAACTCCCCAGGTTTCATCCAATAGTGCTCTTCACATGGATACGCTGGCTCATCAGGGTGCTTTAACTTCTTAGCCCACCCTAGAGCTAGGACTCCTTGGTGTGCTAGGTAGTCCTCTTGTTTCGCATAGTGTACGTCTCCGGTGGCTACTAACGGGACGCCAGTTCTTTCTGCTAGAAAGACTAAATCTTTATTGACTAATTGCTGCTCGGGGATCGGAGTAGGCTGTATTTCTAAGTAGAATCTGTCTCCGAAGATACGCTTGTATCTCTCTAGTAGCCTCACTGGGCTTTCGTCTTTGTTGATAATCGCCTTAGGTATCACCCCGCTTAGGCAACTACTCGTAGCAATGATTCCCTCGGAGTATTTCTCCATCATAGCCCAGTCGAATCGAGGTCTATTGTGGAAGTGGGTGTATGCTTCCGAGCTAAGGCGCATGAGGTTCTTCCAGCCTGTCTCGTTGATTGCTATGAGTAACTGGTGGTAGTTCGTTTTACTCTCGGGATCGTTTACGTCCTCTGTTAAGTATCCCTCCATAGCAGCTATCGGTTTCACACCTTGCTTGCGACACTCTCTGTATAACTCTGGGATAGCATGTAAAACTCCATGGTCACTGATAGCGATTGCTCGCTGGCCTAACCGTTTAGCTTCAGCTACGAGATCGGACACTTTGGAGAGTGCATCTCGCTTGCTGGCACAACTGTGAGTGTGTATCTGATTGAAATCTAATACTGTAAGTTCGTCCGTCATGGTATTTCCCCCTTTTGTTTCCTTATTAATATATTACCATGGTCATACTAGAAAGTAAACACTTTTAGGTAAAAAAAATACCTCCTCGAGGTTTAATTGAGAAGGTGATTTCCTATATCGACTATCCAGTTTTCATCATCTAAGTAAGTTACTCTGTGTTCAATTTCCTCGTGAGTAAGTAACTCTACAATTTGATCTCTAATGTCATCCTCAATGACTGCTGACTCATAGGCAACTAGGTATTGCATCTGTGCGATAATACGCTGCAGCCTACTCATTAGTTTTCCCTATTGGTATTACCTGGGTATGATTCTATGCGCTGATTAATCTTTTCAAAGTATTCCTTCTCGAGTTCGAATCCTATATAGCTCCTGTTAGTGTTTAAGCAAGCTATTGCTGTGGTGCCTGATCCCATACAGTTATCTAAGACGGTTTCACCTTCGTTAGTGTAAGTTTTAATTAAGTACTCAAATAGGGCTACGGGTTTCTGAGTGGGGTGAAACTTGTCCTTATCTCTCGGAAACTTCAGAGTTGTAACAGGATGTCTCTCTCCGTTAGATTCAGATATTACTGCACCCCTCTTGCCATAATTATCACTTTGAACGTGGCTTTTTTGAGTGTATGATTTAAATCCTAACCTCATTTGAGGATTATAGGTAGGAGCTTTCTTGTAGAATACCAACACATTCTCGTGATCTTTCAATGGCATCTTCTTAGAGTTTAAAAATCCTGTACCTCTCTCTTTTTGCCATATCCACTCGTATTTCAACATCTTTAAGTTACTAGTTCCTAAGACTTTATCAAAAGGGGTCTGAGCAGTTAATACAATAGCTCCATTATCCTTTATGATTCTCTCGTATTGTTCCCATAGTAACCCTAGAGGGAGAATGCTATCCCACTTATTTCTCGTTGTCCCATAAGGTAAATCACACAGTATCATATCAATTGACTTATCAGGTATCTTATTCATTCCTACTAGGCAGTCTTCGTTGTAAATTGTGTTTATCATTTGTTTTCCTCCTTAGCATAGCCTCTCAAGAATTGCATCTGGTGGTATCCCATCACAGTTTGCTTCCCGTTGATTAATACGACAGACACCTTGTGAGCTGGAACATCCTCGAGGATCTCGATAGTTAACTCCTGGGTAGTGAACTTGTCCATTAGTTACCCTCCTCAACTATATCTAGTAACATCTCATAAGCCTCTATACTTCCTAGAACATACCCTTTCATGAACTCCGTATCGGCTCCTGCCTCCATGTCTTTTAATTTCTCAATCTGTTCCTCAATTATTTCTCTCATCAGTTGTCTCCTCCGTTCTCTTTTAACATTGTTAGTGACACCTCGTAAGCATCGATCTTACCTTGGTAATACCGCTTGGTAGACTCATCTACAGGTAAAGCTAATTTCTTCTCGTACTTGTCTATTAGGTTAATTAGTTTTTGTCTCATTAGTTTCTTCCTCCTTAGTTATTACTGCTGTAGCTTTGTACCAGTCTTTTAATTTATACTTACTAATTGTTTTATCTTGACCGGTATATTTACGGATAGCATTTCCATTAGTCCAAACTGTTAGAATTATTTCCTTTCTCAATCGTTCCACGCTCCTATAGAGTTAAACTCTGGGTCTTGTATCTGCCTAGCTCCTGCTATTCCGTGACACCTAACGAGCCGGCTAAAGTGTTTTGTAAATCTAGGCATTGCGAAGTAGTTCATGTAGCGACGGATCGTTCTTTTGTGGCACCCTAAGTGTTCGGCTATCTGGGTAGTGCTAAGGCCTTCACAGTAGTACAAGGCTGCTAAGACGTGTGGATTCTTGTAGGAGAAGGAAAACTTGTCCGCTTCGTCTATTCGGTTATGTCTATTGAGCACCGACTCTATGATTATTGTATTCTTCATGAGCTACTCTCCTTTGTACATACTTGACATTCTGTTTAGAATGAACTCCTTAGGTACACCTAGCTCTCGTAGTCTATTAATAACCGCATTTAGGTTTTCACTTGCGATTTTTATCTCATCAGCTTTACTATGTGGAAAACGAATAACATCTTTTTTACTCATTAATATTCCCCCTTAGCAACTCTCATATGGATTTGGCTCTTCGATAATGTATCCATCGTTAGGTACATCGTTTACTCGGTGCTCGACCTCGATGATTAACTCTGATAGCTCGTCCTCTGTGATGTCGTACTCTGTTAGCAATGTCTCGAAGATATGATCTGAGTCATAACCTTCGTAGTGCATCGACTCTGCTTTGTCTTTAATCTCTTCGTGCTCGTGGTTGATTCTCATGAGATGGTAGCCTCCTTAGGTTGTGCTTTCATAGTATTACCTCCGTATGATTTATTAGTTTAATATTACCATGGTCATACCAATAGGTCAACAGATAGCTTAGATATTTTTTCTTTAGCTATATCTACATAGTCACTATCTAACTCGAAAGCTATAAACCTTCTATCCGTATTCTTTGAAGCCACACAGGTAGACCCTGCACCAGCAAATCCATCAAATACGATATCACCTTTGTCGCTATTGTTTTTGATGAATATCTCTAGTAGTCCCACTGGCTTTTCTGTTGGATGCTTTAAGTCTTTTCCGTTTATCTTAGCAAAATCTATAACATCAGGAACTCGTTTTTCTCTAAATAGCGATCTACCTTTGTGTCCATAAAGTATGAATTCGTGCTTTGGCGCATAAGCTCCTTTTAGATCGCCCGACCCATGGTTGTTCTTGTTCCAAACGATTATATTTTTTAGCTTAAAATACTTTTCGAATTCATCTTTGAAGAACCCTATATGGTGCCAGCTACAAAACATATATATGGATGTGTCATCTTTCATTATCCTGTGGCACTCAGATATATAATCTTTAATCAAGTCGTGAGCGTTCTTATCGTTCTCTATGTGTTTAAATTTTTCTGTCTTAGTTCTTCTATTACTTCTATAATTCATTAGATAAGGTGGATCAGTTACTACAATGTCTATATAACTATCTGGTATCATTTTCATCCCTACTAGGCAGTCCATATTGTATATCTTATTCGTTTCTATCTTATTAATAATCGTCATATTTTACCCTCCTAGGTAATACTATGGTAATACCACTTAGTAAAAAAAATCATTTCTTCTCATGTTCTTTTCCATACTTATCATACCACTCGTAGATTGTTAGCTTGTTAGCATCCACCTGATTTAGCTCCTCTGGAGTACAATCATCAGCGTCTTTCACATCGGGATAATCTAACACGTAGATCTCGAACTTCCACATAGCTTTCTTAATAGCTTTTCTAATTCCGTTACGACCTGCTTTGTCACCGTCGAACCCTAACTCTATAGTCGTAACGCCAGCCTTAAAGAGTTGCTCTACATGCTCGTCTGTGAAGAATAACCCTATAGGAGCTGCTACGTTTTTGTATCCGTTGTCCCACCATCTAGCAGCATCAAAGACACCCTCAACGATTTTAACTGTATTGTTAGCCTCCCTGACATACTCTAAGTTACGACCTAATCCAGTGAGGAAGTATCCTGTGTTGAGTGATCTAGGTCGGTGATAAAACTTATGAGCCTGATCATCCAGTGTAGCCCTCCCTGTGCAGCCTACTTGACGGTTATCTACGTCTTCCATAGGAATATATATCCTATCGACCAAATCCCCTGAGAGGCAGCGCTGGAGTCCCCAGTGAGCGATTGTCTCTGGAGAGTACCCTCGGTAGCTTTCAACTGGCTCGAATGTCATACCTTTAGGTTCGTACTCTGGTAGCTCCTTCTTGTTAGCTCGTTTCATCATCTGCTCGATAAACTTCTTAGCTTCATCTCGGAAGTAATTCTCGTCGATCTCTTCTGTAGCCCAGTCTATGTTGGTGATGCCTTGCAAGTTAGCTAACCATGAGACAGCTTGTTTAAATCCAATCTCCTCAACTTGCATAATCAAATCGTATATATCTCCCATACAGTGATTACTATGACAGTAAAACAAGCCGGTATGCTTATTGATAACAAATGAGGTAGGATTGTCGCCTCCGTGGACAGGGCAACAACTACGCAATTCAGACCCCATAGATTTAATACCTTGAGCGTTCAACTCCTCGAGTACAGCTCGTACATCCATCTTGTCAGTTAACTTCTTAACGATACTCACCAGCTATTCCCCCTTGCGTTTTTCTAATCCCCAGATAACCAAGATAGGCACCCACATTAGAATTATGGCTATGGTAATACCAAGTTGGTTACGTAGAGAGTTAGCTCCTTGTTCCTCTAGCTGTCTGTCTATCTCACCAGACCACTTGCAGAGTGTTGCCCAGAGAGCGCCGACTAGTAGGTATATCATGAAAGGTGTCATTGTTTGTCCCCCTTCTTCTGTGGTGTTAGCTCTATGTTAAGTGTCACAGCATACAGTAAGAAACCTAGAGAACGTACTCCCCAATGTAAATCGTTGTTACTAACCAGAATATAACCACTTATAGATAGTGCAAAGAATAACACCCAGTTTCTAAGTGTCTTCATTAGATCATCTCCATTCGCCAGTTTTGTGAGTCAGCCTTTATAGGTGACCAATCAAGTTCTTTTCCCATCCGTTGAGCCATAATCTTAAACTGCCTAGAGCAACCTGTCATAGCGTACTCCTCTTCAGTAGACTTCCTCATCATACATACTCGGTTAGCAAGAAATAAGATTCTATCCGAGCCAGCTATCATGCCCTCATCCATATCTTCTTTCCCTACAGCTGAACGATTAAGTTGTACTGCCGAGATAATCGGTACCTTTAACTCTCCAGCAATGTCTTTAAGCGCGCTTGTGAGGTAACCTAGAGCTTGGAACTCTTTGTCTCCTAGAT
>Ga0105244_10001308_pt1 | contig 20381 bp, 14 predicted proteins | sample KBSM44metaG_FD_80423 | JGI IMG/M metagenome (GOLD analysis project Ga0105244, IMG submission 80423) | Miscanthus rhizosphere microbial communities from Kellogg Biological Station, Michigan, USA - KBS M4-4 metaG | ecosystem: Host-associated > Plants > Roots > Rhizosphere > Soil | place... | reverse complement strand
GTCGAACCCGGGACCTACTGATTACAAGTCAGTTGCTCTACCAACTGAGCTATACCGGCGTGTTAGGGCGACGATTATAGCGATTGGCAAGCTTCTGTAAACCCCTGAATTCTGACTATTTTTACAAAACCCACGCTTTTCTCCCTCGCGCTCCTTTTTCCTACAGGCAAGGTTAGGATGCCTACCGCGCCTCAGAGCCTTCAGCGCCAGCGCGCAACCCATCCAAATCAAAAGGACGCCCCACGTGAAACGGACGCTATGCCTGTCTCTCCTCCTGCTAACCGCCGCCCTCAGCGGCTGCTCGTCTAATAAGCCTGCCAACGACCCCGCCCTGGTGGGCACGTGGAAAGGCCTGCGCACGCAGACCGACAAATGCCAGTTCCTCTCGTGGACCAACAACCTCAAGCCCGACGGGCGTTTCACCATCACCTTCTTCCGCGATGCGCAGCAGACGCAGGTGATCCAGACGGAGCAGGGCAGTTGGTCGGCGGCCAATGGCAAGAATGAGGTGCGCACCGACGGTGTGCGCACACCGGATCTGTACACCTATAAGCTGGTGGACCCGGACACGGTGCATTACGTGAGTGTGTCGGCGAGCCCGAGTGGGGACTGCCAAGAAGACTATGCGTTTACCGAGCACCGCATTCGCGGCTGACTCACCGTCGCGCTAAAACTGGGCACCGCTGTGCCCGGTTGGCGCATGCCTCAGTTCCCGTCCCCGCAGTTATCCGTGAATTTCTTGTAGGCCAGCACCTGGGTCTGGCCTTTCGAGTCCAGGTAGGTCATCCGTGCATCCACCACGCCGCAGCCTGCGCGGGTGTCTTCGGTGGTGGACAGTACGCGCTGGATATCGGGCTTTGGCTTCATGTCGGCGTGTGCGTTTACGGCAAAAGCCAGCAGGCTGACGGCGATCAAGGTGTTCCAGTTCATGGTGGGTATCCTCCGGGTTCAATAAGGGTGTGGGCTTATTGAAAGCCGGGGAGGTATCTGGCCTGTGTCAGGCGGCGCGGGTTTTGCTTCGTTGTGTATAGGGGGTAAGCCTGCATACACAGAGATACACGGGCCGTGGCTTTGCCGGGGATTTTGGGTCGACCGCTCAGCCGGTTTTCCCTTGAATCCGGGTGAGGTTTCCGTATTCTGTTGCGCGATATAAACCGTCGGTTTAATCGCGGTTTCATGTAGGGAAATTTTCGAGACAGTGTAGGGCAACCGAATATTTGTTGATGGGTGTGTCAGTTATGCGCCGTTCTTGTCCGCCTGGGCAGCAATGTTTGCGAAAAAGTAGCGCAACTTCATGTTCTCTAAGTGAATGCATTTTTCGCCGTCAAACTGTCATAAAAATGGCGTCATGCCGTTCGTCGGATTAAATTGAACTAAAAGCATCAAAATACTGACACCATCAATGTGATATCACAGAATGCGCCCCACACCACATAACTAGAAGAATTCAAGGTCAGCACATCGCTGACCTTTTTATCGCCTTTAAAGCGCAAACCGGGTGGGGAGGGGCAGTGAGTGAGTCGGGCAGATGACATTTCAAAACTATTCAACAAGCTGGGTGCCAACCCGAATGGTTACCGCGAGATCAACGTTGTCCACGAGTACCTTGAGGACGATGTAGAGGTCCTGGAAAGCCCGGTAGTCGTTGAAACGCCCCCGGTGATAGAAGTGCCCCCGGTCATGGAGGCGCCTTCCGCTCCCTTGCTGCGTTTGCTCGAAGAACTGAACCACGGCGAAGCCGACCACCTGCACCCGCCCGAAGTGGTGGAGGGCCGGGACGGCGAGGTGTATTCGGAGCTTTCCAGCCCCACCGTCGTGGTGGTGGTCTCGATCAAAGGCGGCGTTGGTCGCAGTACCCTGGCGGCAGCGATTGCCAGCGGCTTGCAGCGCCAGGGTCGCCCGGCACTCGCCCTAGACCTGGACCCGCAAGATGCCCTGCGTCATCACTTGTGCCTGGGCCTGGACATGCCGGGCGTCGGCGCCACCAGCCTGCTCAATGAAGGTTGGGAAGCGCTGCCCGAGCGTGGTTTTGCCGGCTGCCGCCTGGTGGCATTCGGCAGCACCGACCACACCCAACAGCAGAGCCTGAACCGCTGGCTCGGTCAGGATGCCGAGTGGCTGAGCAAACGTCTGGACAGCCTCAAGCTGAACGGCCAGGACACGGTGATCATCGACGTCCCGGCCGGCAATTCGGTGTACCTCAGCCAGGCCCTGTCGGTGGCGGACCTCGTGTTGGTGGCCGTACAGCCCGACGTGGCGTCGTTCAGCACCCTGGCGCAGGTAGACAGCCTGCTCGCACCGGCCCTGGCGCGCGAAACACCGCCACAACGCTGCTACGTGATCAACCAGTTGGACGCCGCGCACCGCTTCAGCCTGGACATGGTCGAGGTGTTCAAGACGCGCCTGGGCGATGCCCTGCTGGGCACCGTGCACCGCGATCCTTCCTTCAGCGAAGCCCAGGCCTACGGGCGTGACCCCCTCGACCCTACCGTCAACAGTATCGGCTGCCAGGACGTCCACGCCCTGTGCCGCGCCTTGCTCGAACGCATCGACTCGGACCTTCCATGACCGACACTACGTCCTCCACGCCCTTCGTCGAAGGGCGCGCTGAACAGCGCCTAAATGGCGCCATTGCGCGCTTCAATCGCTGGCCGGCGGCGCTGCGTACGGTACTGGTTGTCACCAGTGGCGTGCTCGGCGCCCTGCTGTTGATGAGCATCATCGCTGCACCGCTGGACCTCTACAGCCAGTTCCTGTTTGCCGGCGTGTGCTTCCTGGCGGTGCTGGTATTGCGCAAGATCCCGGGGCGCCTGGCGATCCTCGCGCTGGTGGTGCTGTCGCTGGTGGCGTCGCTGCGCTACATCTTCTGGCGACTCACCTCCACCCTCGGGTTTGAAACCTGGGTCGACATGTTCTTCGGCTACGGCCTGGTGGCGGCCGAGTTCTACGCCATGGTCGTGCTGATCTTCGGCTACGTGCAAACCGCCTGGCCCCTGCGCCGCCAGCCCGTGTGGCTCAAGACCGAGCCGGAAGAATGGCCGACGGTCGACGTGTTCATCCCCACCTATAACGAAGCCCTGAGCATCGTCAAACTGACCATCTTCGCCGCCCAGGCGATGGACTGGCCAAAAGACAAGCTGCGCGTCCACGTGCTGGACGACGGCCGTCGCGACGACTTCCGCGACTTCTGCCGCAAGATCGGCGTCAACTACATCCGCCGCGACAACAACTTCCACGCCAAGGCCGGTAACCTCAACGAAGCCTTGAAGGTCACCGACGGCGAATACGTCGCCCTGTTCGACGCCGACCACGTGCCGACGCGCTCCTTCCTGCAAGTCAGCCTGGGCTGGTTCCTGAAAGACCCGAAGCTGGCGATGCTGCAAACGCCGCACTTCTTCTTCTCGCCGGATCCGTTCGAGAAGAACCTCGACACCTTCCGCGCCGTACCCAACGAAGGCGAGCTGTTCTACGGCCTGGTGCAGGACGGCAACGACCTGTGGAACGCCACCTTCTTCTGCGGCTCCTGCGCGGTGATCCGCCGTAAGCCCCTGCTGGAAATCGGCGGCGTGGCCGTCGAGACCGTGACCGAAGACGCCCACACGGCGCTCAAGCTCAACCGCCTGGGCTACAACACCGCTTACCTGGCCATCCCGCAAGCTGCGGGCCTGGCGACCGAAAGCCTGTCACGGCACATCAACCAGCGGATTCGCTGGGCGCGGGGCATGGCGCAGATTTTCCGCACCGACAACCCGTTGCTGGGCAAGGGCCTGAAGTGGGGCCAGCGCATCTGTTACGCCAACGCCATGCTGCACTTCTTCTATGGTTTGCCGCGCCTGGTGTTTCTCACCGCGCCGCTGGCTTACCTGGTGTTCGGTGCCGAGATCTTCCACGCGTCGGCGCTGATGATCGTGGCCTACGTGCTGCCGCACTTGGTGCACTCCAGCCTGACCAACTCACGGATCCAGGGGCGTTTCCGCCACTCGTTCTGGAACGAGGTGTACGAGACGGTACTGGCCTGGTACATCCTGCCGCCGGTGCTGGTGGCGCTGGTCAATCCCAAGGCCGGTGGCTTCAACGTCACCGACAAGGGCGGCATCATCGACAAGCAGTTCTTCGACTGGAAACTGGCGCGCCCCTACCTGGTGTTGCTGGTGGTGAACCTGGTGGGCCTGGGCTTTGGTGTGCATCAACTGGTGTACGGCGCGGAAAACACCGCCGTCACCGTTGCCATCAACATGACCTGGACCCTCTATAACCTGATCATCACCAGCGCCGCCGTGGCCGTGGCTTCCGAGACGCGCCAGGTGCGTTCCGAGCCGCGTGTGAGTGCGAAGCTGCCGGTGAGTGTGATCTGTTCCGACGGCCGCGTGCTTCACGGCATCACCCAGGACTTCTCTCAGAACGGCTTCGGCCTGATCCTCGATGATGGACACTCCATTGTCCAAGGCGAACGGGTGCAGTTGGTGTTGACGCGCAACGGTCAGGACAACCTGTTCCAGGCGCGAGTGGCGTTCAGCAAAGGTACCCAGATTGGTGCGCAGTTCGAGTCATTGAGCCTGCGCGAGCAAAGCGAACTGGTGCGCCTGACGTTCTCACGTGCCGACACCTGGGCCGCCAGCTGGGGTGCCGGCCAACCCGATACGCCGCTGGCCGCCTTGCGCGAAGTCGGCGGTATCGGCATCGGTGGTCTGTTCACGTTGTGCCGCGCCACCCTGCATGAATTACGTATGGCCCTGCGCCGCACGCCCTCACAACCGCTTGATACGCTGATGGACAAGCCATGACCTTCACACCTCTTTTCGCGCGCGCCCCTTCGCGTGCCGCACGCGCGTTGATGATCGCTTCGCTGCTGGGCCTGAGCCCGCTGCTGCAGGCGGCCGACAAAGCAGCGATTGCCCCCGTTGCCGCGCAAGGTGCCGAGAACGGCTACAGCCTCACGCTCAAGCAATTGGGCCGTCGCGACACGATGAACCTGCAGGGTGTGGAGTCGTCCGACAGCGTCAACTTCGACATCCGCGCCGACCAGGTGGTGACAGGCGCCCAACTGTTGCTCAACTACAGCTATTCGCCGGCGTTGCTGGCGGACCTCTCGCAGATCAACGTGCTGGTCAACGACGAAGTCGCCGCCAGCCTGCCGTTGCCCAAAGAGGGTGCCGGCACGGCGCAACAGGCGGTGGTACAGATTCCGCCGCACCTGATCACCGAGTTCAACCGCCTGCGGTTGCAGTTCATCGGTCACTACAGCATGTCCTGTGAGGACCCGCTGCACAGCAGCCTGTGGGCGAAAATCAGCAACACCAGCGAACTGAAAGTGCAGGTTTCGTCGATCCAGTTGAAAGATGATCTGTCGGTGTTGCCGCTGCCGTTCTTCGACAAGCGCGATGCCCGCCAGGTCAACCTGCCGTTCGTGTTCGCCACCGCGCCGGATAACGCCACCCTGGAAGCGGCGGCCACGCTGTCTTCGTGGTTCGGCGCAATGGCCAGCTACCGTGGCGCTACGTTCCCTACGGCCTACGGCACGATCCCGGCCAAGGGCAATGCCATTGTGCTGGTGCTCAGCCCCAACGCCGTCGACGTCAATGGCGTGAAAGTGGCGCAAGCCACCGGGCCGACCCTCAACCTGATCGCCAACCCTAACGACCCTCAGGGCAAATTGCTGATCGTGTCCGGTCGCGACGGCGCCGAACTCAAGCGCGCAGCGACCGCTGTGGCGTTGGGCAGCCCGGTGCTCGCTGGCAACAGCGTGGTGATCGACAAACTCGAAAGCCTGGCACCGCGCCGTCCCTATGACGCACCGAACTGGGTGCCCAGTGATCGCCCGGTGCGTCTGGGTGAACTGGTCGAGTTGAAAAAACTCAGCGTCTCGGGCTACAACCCGGGCGCCATCAGCGTTGATTTCCGCCTGCCGCCTGACCTGTTCAACTGGCGTGAAGAGGGGGTGCCGCTGCACCTCAAATACCGCTACACGCCACAGCAGGTGTCGACCAATTCGTCGCTGCTGGTGGGCCTGGATGACCAGTTCATGAAGTCCATGCCACTGCCGTCGATCACCAACCTGGCGGATGGCAAGACCCTGTTGAGCATGATGCAAAAGGACAACACGCTGCCGCGCGAAGCCACTGTGCTGCTGCCGATCAGCTCCGCGTCGCCGATGTCCAAGCTGCAACTGCGCTTTATGTACGACTACATCAAGGAAGGCGAATGCCGGGACATCATCGTCGACAACATGCGCGGCGCGATCGACCCGGATTCGAGCCTGGACATCAGCGGCTACCAGCACTTCATCGCCATGCCTAACCTGGGTGTGTTCAATGACGCAGGTTTCCCGTTCACCCGCCTGGCGGACCTGTCCGAATCGGCCGTGGTGCTGCCTGACACCTTTGGCACCGACGAGCTGAGCGCGTACCTGACCATCCTGGGCCGCTTCGGCGAGTCCACCGGTTACCCGGCGACAGCCGTCAAAGTGGTGCAAGCCAAGGACGTGCAAAGCGTTGCCGATAAAGACCTGCTGGTGATCGCCACCGGTGCCGACCAGCCGTTGTTCAAGCAGTGGCAGCAATACCTGCCGGCGACCGCCGACGGCCCGCAACAGCACTTCAAGCTCTCCGACCTGCCGCGCTACGTCAGCACCTGGATCAGCCCGGATGCCGAAGCTAACAAGCACGCGGCCAACGCGGCCATCAGCTTCAACAGCTTGAGCACCAGCACCTGGTTTGCCGGTTTCGAATCGCCGCTCAAGGCCGGGCGCAGCGTGGTGTTGATCTCCAGTACCAAGCCCGCAGGCTTGCAAGCCGCGACCGCCGTACTGATTGGCGGCGACCAATACAAAGACACCATCCAGGGCAGCCTGGCGGTGGTGCAAGGCACGCAGGTCGACTCATTGGTGGCTGACCAGCAGTACTACGTCGGCAAACTGGGCCTGTTCAAGTCGGTGCAATGGCAACTGTCGCAGAACCTGGGGTGGATGCTGTTGTTCACCTTCCTCGGCCTGGCGATTGTCTCCTGCCTGATTTACCTGTCCCTGCGTGCCCGTGCAAAACGGCGGTTGGCATGATGCGTCCAGCCGCTTGGGTTGTGGTGGGCGCCGCGATGTGTGCGGGGGCTGCCCAGGCCCAGACGTGTGACGCGCAATGGCCGCTGTGGCAGAACTACGCCACGCGCTTTGTGCAGGAAGACGGGCGGGTGCTGAACTCGTCCCTGAACCCCAGCGAGAGCAATTCCGAAGGCCAGTCCTACGCCATGTTCTTTGCCCTGGTGGGCAACGACCGGGCGCGGTTCGACAAGCTGTGGACCTGGACCAAGTCCAACATGGCCGGCAATGACATCAGCCACAACCTGTTCGCTTGGCTGTGGGGCAAGAACAAGGACGGCGAGTGGGGCGTGATCGACGCCAACTCCGCCAGCGATGCCGACCTGTGGATCGCCTATTCGCTGCTCGAAGCGGCGCGTATCTGGAACGTGCCGCAATACCGCGCCGATGCGCAGTTGGTGTTGGCCAATGTGGAAAAAACCCTGATCGTGCGTGTACCGGGCCTGGGCAAGATGCTGTTGCCGGGGCCGGTGGGCTATGCCTATCCGGGTGGTTTGTGGCGCTTCAACCCCAGCTATCAAGTGTTGGCGCAATTGCGTCGCTTCAATAAAGAGCGCCCGAACGGCGGCTGGAATGAAGTCGCCGACAGCAACGCGAAGATGCTGGCCGACCCGCACAGCAACCCCCATGGCTTTGCCGCCAACTGGGTGGGCTACCGCGCCACCAGCGCCACTGCCGGGGTGTTTGTGGTCGATCCGTACTCCGACGACTTGGGCAGCTACGATGCCATCCGCGCCTACCTGTGGGCCGGAATGAGCGCCAAGAGCGACCCACTCGCCGCGCCGATGCTCAAGGCCTTGGGCGGGCTGTCGCGGGCGACGGCGGCGTCGGCTAATGGCCTGCCGCCGGAGAAGGTCCATGTGCTTACCGGTGAAGTCGAGAAGAACAATGGCTACTCGCCGCTGGGGTTCTCGGCGTCGGCCATGGTGTTCTTCCAGGCACGCGGCGAGACCGCCCTGGCGCAGCTGCAAAAGCAGAAGCTCGACGACGTGCTGGGCAAGGCCATGGCGCCGTCCGCGCACGATACCGCGCAGCCGCTTTATTACGACTACATGCTGAGCCTGTTCGGCAAAGGTTTTGCCGATCAAAAGTACCGTTTCGAACAAGACGGTACGGTCAAATTATTCTGGGAGGGCGCATGCGCCGCCACACGCTAGCCCTTGCGATTCTGGCCACCCTGGCGTCTAGCGCCAGCTTGGCTGCAACCAGCGACCCACAAGCCTTGCTGATCGAGCAGGGCAACTACTGGCAGTCGAAGAAGAACCCCGAGCGCGCCCTGGAAAGCTGGCAGAAACTGCTCAGCCTGAGCCCCGAGCAGCCGGACGCGCTGTACGGTATCGGCCTGATCCAGGTGCAACAGCAGCACCCGGAAGAGGCACAGAAATACCTGGCCCGCCTGCGTGCAATTTCGCCACTGCCGCGCCAGGCCTTGCAGCTTGAACAAGACATTACCGTCAACATTCCCGCCAACGCCAAGCTGCTGGAGCAGGCCCGTGAACTGGGTGAACCGGTGGAAGAGCGCGAGCAGGCGGTGGCGCTGTACCGCCAGATTTTCCAGGGGCGCCAGCCTCAGGGCTTGATCGCGCGTGAGTACTACAACGCCTTGGCGTTTACGCCCAAAGGCACGGCTGAAGGTATCGCCGGCCTGCAACGCGTCACACGTGAACGCCCGAATGACTCGATCGCCGCGTTGTTCCTGGCGCGGCACCTGGCGCGTAACCCGTCTTCGCGCGTCGAAGGTATTCGTGCGATGGAGCGCCTGTCGACCGACAACGACGTGGGCGGCGCCGCCGATGAAGGCTGGCGTTTTGCGCTGGTCTGGCTCGGCGCACCCAACCGTGATCAGGTGCCGTTGTTCCAGCAGTTCCTGGCTAAGCACCCGGACGATACTGAGATCCGTGCCCTGATGAACAAAGGCATTGCCCAAGGCAAGGGCGATGGCGGCTGGCAGCGTGATCCCAAGCTGGTCAAGGCGTTCAAGGCCCTCGACGAAGGCGACCTGAAAACCGCCGAACCGTTGCTGGCAGCGCGCCTGGCTGAAAAATCCAATGACGTCGATGCCCTCGGCGGCATGGGCGTGGTGCGCCAACAACAGCAGCGCTTCAGCGAGGCAGAGAACTACCTCGGCCAAGCCACGCGCCTGCCCGGCGGTGCTGCCTGGCAAAAAGCCTTGAATGACGTGCGCTACTGGAGCCTGCTGAACCAGGCCCGTGACGCACAGAGCGCCGGCCGCAGCAGCCAGGCCCGTGACCTCGCCGCCCAGGCCGAACGCCTGAACCCCAGCAAGACCGACGCCACCATGGCCCTGGCCGGTTTCCAGGCGCAAGACAATCAGCTCGATGCCTCCGAAGCCAGCTACCGCAAAGTGCTGGCGCGCAACCCCAACGACCCGGATGCCCTGAGTGGCCTGATCGGCGTGTTGTCGCAATCCGGCCGGCCCGATGAAGCCTTGAAGCTGATCGACTCGTTGTCCGCGGCCGACCGTGGCAAGTTCTCTTCGAGTGCGAAGATCAAGGCCCTGCGCGCCACCCAGATGGGCAAGGTGGCCGATCAGCGCGGCGACTTGAAAGCCGCGCAGGCGGCTTACCAGCAAGCCCTCGACGCCGACCCGGAAAACCCCTGGACACGTTTTGCCCTGGCGCGCGTGTACCTGCGCGACGGGCAAATCCGCAACGCCCGTGCCCTGATCGATGGCCTACTCAAAAGCCAGCCCAACCAGCCGGATGCGCTGTACACCAGCACCTTGCTCTCGGTTGAACTGGATGAGTGGAAAGCGGCGGACGCGACCCTGTCGCGCATTCCTGCGGCCCAGCGCACGCCGGACATGAATGAGCTGGCGAGTGACATCGCCCTGCATAAGCAGACTGAGATCGCCATCGAGAGCGCCCGCCGTGGCCAACGCCCCGAAGCGTTGGCGCTGCTCGGGCGCAGCGCTTCCCTGGCCGGCAAGAAGCCCGAGCGCCTGGCGGTGCTGGCATCGGCTTACGTCGAAGTGGGCGCGCCGGAGGAAGGCTTGCAGATCATGCAAGGCGTGCTGGAAAAGACCTCGAACCCGACGCCAGACCAGAAGTTGCTCTACGCGGGTGTGCTGCTCAAGGCCAACCACTACACCGAAGCGGGCGACATCCTGCGCGACCTGCAGGGCCAGCCGCTGACCGACGCCGGGCGCCAGCGCTACGAAGACCTGATCTTCCAGTATCGCGTCAAGCAAGCCGATGCGCTGCGCGAAAAAAATGACCTGGTGGCGGCCTACGACATGCTCTCGCCGGCGCTGGTGCAGCGTCCTCACGACACCTCGGCGATCAGTGTGCTGGCGCGCATGTACGCCGATGGCGGCGATGGCAAGAAAGCCATGGCGCTGTACGAGCCGCTGGTGCAGCAGAACCCCAACAACGCTCGCCTGCAACTCGGCCTTGCGGGTATTGCCTTGAAGGGCGGTAATCGCAGCCTGGCCGAATCGGCCACCGACAAGGCCCTGCGCCTGGACCCGACCAGTGCCGAAACGCTGACCGCTGCCGGGCAGATCTATCAGGGGCTGGGCCGTAATGCCGAGGCGGCCGAGTTGCTGCGCCGCGCCCTGGCCATCGAGAGCGCCCAACGCGTCCAGGCGCGCTCGGCACTGGCTGATGCCCAGGGCGTGGCCTACAACCCCTTCGTCGGCTTGCCGGGCCAGCGTCGGCAGATCACTGACCTGGCCGTCGATCGCGGCGCGGTGCCGCCGCCCATCGATGCGCCGGCCAGTACGGTACCGGCGCCGGTGGCCGTGCCGGGGGCTGCGGTCCCTGCCAACGGTTTTGTAGCGTCGAACAAATTGAGCGACCCGTTTGTTCCGCCGACGCGTATTGCCGCGCTGGATAACCCGACGTTAAGCCCGGCGCGCCGTGCCCTCGATGGCCTGTTGCGGGATCGCAGCGGCTACCTGGTGCAGGGCCTGAGCGTGCGCAGTAACAACGGTGAAAGTGGACTGAGCAAAATCACCGAAGTGGACACGCCGTTCGAAGCGCGCATGCCGGTGGGTGACTTGAACGTGGCGTTGCGTGCGACGCCGGTGAGCTTGAGTTCGGGTGCGGTCAAAGCCATTTCGGCCGCGCGTTTTGGTGGTGGTGAAGGGAATGACAAAGCCAAGCGAGAAAACGGCGTCGGCCTGGCTGTTGCCGTCGAAGACCCGGCGCAAGGCGTCAAGGCTGATATCGGTGTGAGCCCGCTGGGCTTTACCTACAACACCGTGGTGGGTGGCGTGAGTGTGAATCGACCGTTCACCGAAGGCGGTAACCTGCGCTATGGCGTCAACGTTTCGCGGCGCCCGGTGACAGACAGCGTGACCTCGTTTGCCGGTTCGACTGCCAGGATTACTGACGCTGATGGCCAGGTCCACGAGAAGAAGTGGGGCGGCGTCACCGCCAACGGCGGACGTGCCGAGCTGAGCTACGACGACCAGGAAGTGGGCGCTTACGGCTATGCGTCGTTGCACCAGTTGCTGGGCAACAACGTCGAAGACAACACCCGTATGGAATTGGGCAGCGGCGTCTACTGGTACCTGCGCAACACGCCAACCGACACCCTTACACTGGGCGTCAGCGGCATGGCCATGGGCTTCAAGGACAACCAGGGTTTCTACACCTATGGGCAGGGCGGCTACTTCAGCCCGCAACGCTTCTTCTCCTTGGCCGTGCCGATTCGCTGGGCACAGAGCTTTGACCGCTTCAGCTACGAGTTGAAAAGTTCGGTGGGCGTGCAGCATATCGCGCAAGATGGCGCCGATTACTTCCCGACGGACAGTCGCTTGCAAGCCAATGCGCCCACCCAGAAATACGACAGCAGCAGCAAGACCGGCATCGGCTACAGCCTCAACGCGGCTGCCGAATACCGCCTCAGCTCGCGCTTTTACCTGGGTGGCGAAGTCGGTGTCGACAACGCCCAGGATTATCGCCAGTACGTCGGCAACGCGTACCTGCGCTACCTGTTTGAAGACCTGAGTGGGCCTATGCCGCTGCCGGTCAGCCCTTACCGTTCCCCGTATTCGAATTGATTGATAGGAGTCATCCATGCCTGTTTCCGCGATTGCCGGCCTGACCCTGCTGGTACTGGGCGAAAGCCACTTGAGCTTTCCCGACCACCTGCTGGACCCGCTGCAAGCCAACCTGACGGCGCAAGGCGCCAAGGTCCACACCATCGGCGCCTGCGGTGCCGGTGCGGCCGATTGGATCGTGCCGAAGAAAGTCGATTGCGGCGCCGAGAACCTGCCGGGCGCCAAGCCACAGGTGTTCGGCAAGAACGCCATGAGCACCACGCCGGTCAAGGACCTGATCGCCAAGGACAAGCCCGACCTCGTCGTGATCATCATTGGCGACACCATGGCGTCCTACCCGGACCCGCAGTTCCCGAAAGTCTGGGCGTGGAAAAGCGTGACGTCCCTGACCAAGGCCATCAGCGAAACCGGCACCAAGTGCGTGTGGGTCGGCCCGGCCTGGGGCAAGGTCGGCACTATGTACAAGAAGGATGACGCGCGCACCAAGCTGATGTCGTCGTTCCTGGCCACCAACGTCGCGCCGTGCACCTACATCGACTCGCTGACCTTCTCCAAGCCGGGCGAGTGGATCACCACCGACGGCCAGCACTTCACCATCGACGGCTACCAGAAGTGGGCCAAGGCCATCGGCGGCGCGCTGTCGGCATTGCCGGCTGACGCTGTGAAGGGAGCCAAGTGATGAAGCGCATTTCCCTGGGCCTGGCGACCTTGCTCGCCAGCGTCAGCGCCTACAGCGCTGACATCCCGCTGTACCCGACCGGGCCGGAAAAAGACTCGGCGTTCCTGCGCTTTGCCAACGGCACCAGCAGCGAGTTGAAGCTGGTGGCCGACGGGTCCAAGGCCAGCCTGGTGCTGGGCGGCGACAAGCTCGTTTCCGACTACCTGCCAGTATCGGGGGGCACTGCGCCGATCAAGGGTGTGTTGAGCCAGGGCGGCAAAACCGCTGATCTGGCGGTCACCGTAGCCCCAGGCGAATTCGCCACGGTGATCGCAGTGGCCGATGCCAAAGGCGGTATTCGCCAGTTGGTGATCCACGAGCAACCGGACGACTTCAACGCGTTGAAGGCCTCGCTGGCCTTCGTCAACGCCGACGCCGCGTGCGCCGACGCCAGCCTGGAAGCCGTGGCGCAAAAGGCCGAACTGTTCAAGAAAGCCGCCGAAGGTTCGGTGCAACGTCGCATGATCAACCCGGTGGAACTGTCGGTGCAGCTCAAGTGCGCGGGTACGCCAACGGGCCAGCCATTGACGTTCACCCTCAAGGCCGGCGAGCGCTACAGCGTGCTGGCATTGCCATCCGCTGCCGGTACCAGGTTGTTGTTCGCGCCTGACACGCTCGCTAACTGATCGGGCCCGAACCCACCATGGTCTTTGCCTCACTCGAATTCCTCACGCTGTTCCTGCCGGCCTTCCTGTTGATCTATGCCCTGGCTCGTCCGAGCTGGCGCAACGTCATCCTGTTGATCGGCAGCTGGTTGTTCTACGGCTGGTTGAGCCCGTTGTTCCTGTTCCTGCACATGGTGTTGACCGTGGTGGCGTGGGTCGGCGGCTTGCTGGTGGACCGCTCCCGTGAGGACGGCAAAGGCCGGGTGCGCCTGTTGATCGCGTTGATCGTGTTCAACACGGCGGTGCTGTGTTGGTACAAGTACGCCAACATCGTCGCGGGCACCGTGAGCGAGGTGATCACCTGGTACGGCTACATGCCGCTCGATTGGCAGCGCGTGGCCTTGCCGGCCGGCTTGTCGTTCATCGTGCTGCAGGCTATTTCCTACCTGGTGGACGTGCACCGTCATACGGTGCCGGTGGAGCGTAGCTTCATCAATTACGCCACCTACATTTCGATGTTCGGGCACTCGATTGCGGGCCCGATCATCCGTTACGACTGGGTTCGCCGCGAGCTGAACCAGCGTTATTTCAACTGGCCGAATTTTTCCCTGGGCGCGCGGCGCTTCATGATCGGCATGGGCATGAAAGTGCTGGTGGCCGACACCTTGTCGCCCCTGGTCGACATCGCGTTTCACCTGGAAAACCCCAGCCTGGTGGACGCCTGGATCGGTTGCCTGGCCTATTCGCTGCAACTGTTCTTCGACTTCGCCGGCTACAGCGCCATGGCCATCGGGCTGGGCCTGATGCTGGGCTTTCACTTCCCGGAAAACTTCAACCGGCCGTACCTGGCCAGCAGCATCCAGGACTTCTGGCGGCGCTGGCACCTGTCGTTGTCCAGCTGGTTGCGCGACTACCTGTACATCGCCCTGGGCGGTAACCGTGACGGCGTGTGGCGCACCTATCGCAACCTGTTCCTGACCATGGCGATTGCCGGGTTGTGGCACGGCGGCGACAGCTGGAACTACCTGCTGTGGGGTTCGGCTCACGGCGTGGCGCTGTGTGTTGACCGTGCGTGGTCGCGGTCGAGCCTGCCGAGCATTCCGCCGGTGCTGTCGCACATCCTCACGCTGCTGTTTGTGTGCCTGGCCTGGACCCTATTCCGCGCGCCGGACTTCCACTCGGCGCTGACGATGTACGCCGGCCAGTTCGGCCTGCACGGCATGGGCCTGGGTGATGCGATGGCCGTGGCCATGCGTCCGGCCCATGGCATGGCCGCGTTGTTGGGCCTGGTGTGCATCATTGCGCCGATCTGGCAGGTGCGCTGCGAGCAGCGCTTTGGCACGCAGCCGTGGTTTGTGGTGGCGGCCTCGCTGTGGCCGGTGGCCGGGTTTGTGTTGTCGTTCGCGCTGATTGCCAGCCGCGACGCCGTACCGTTTCTGTACTTTCAGTTCTAAGGACGCCCGACCATGCCTGCTCCTACCGCGCCGACGCCACCGAGTGAAGTGGCCGTTCGTACCAGCCCGCTGGCGGCCTGGGTGCTGGTGCCTTTCCTGGCGGCGGGGCTGTTGTCCTGTGCTTGGCTGATGGTCAAAGGGCCGATCAGTTTCCTGCCGGCCAAGGTCGACAGCGATATGCTGCTGCACGGTGATGTAACCCATCGGTTTGCCAAGGAGCTGGCCAAGGCGCCGATGGCGATCCAGGCCGCTAACCTTGAGCGCGGCGGCAGTTGGCTGGCGTTTGGCGACACCGGGCCGCGTGTGCGCCAGGGCTGCCCGGGCTGGCTGTTTATCAGCGATGAACTGCGCATCAACCGTCACGCCGAGGCCAACGCGCACACCAAGGCTCAGGCGGTGATCGACCTGCACAAGCAGCTGGGCAACAGAGGCATCGACCTGCAAGTGGTGGTGGTGCCAGACAAGAGCCGCATTGCTGCCGCCGAGCGTTGTGGCCTGTACCGCCCGGCCGTGCTCGACAGTCGGATTCAGGATTTCACCGGTGTGTTGCAGGCCGCTGGCGTTTCCGCGCTGGACCTGACCGACACCCTGAAACCCTTGGGCGCCGAGGCGTATCTGCGTACCGACACCCACTGGAGCGAGATCGGCTCCAACGCCGGTGCGAAGGCCCTGGCGCAGCGCATCCAGCAGCGCGGCATCCAGGCCACGCCGGAGCAGGCGTTCGACATCACCCAGGCGCCGCTCGCGGTGCGTCCCGGTGACCTGGTGCGCCTGGCCGGCCTGGATTGGCTGCCGCCGAAGTTGCAACCGCCAGGGGAGTCGGTCGCGGCGAGCAGCGCCCATGAAACGGGCGGTACCACCAGCAATGCCGACGACCTGTTTGGCGACGCGGGCCTGCCGAATGTGGCGCTGATCGGCACGTCGTTCTCGCGCAATTCCAACTTCGTCGGCTTCCTGCAAAAAGCCCTGAATGCGCCGGTGGGTAATTTCAGCAAAGACGGCGGTGAATTTTCCGGCGCGGCCAAAGCCTATTTCGAGAGCCCGGCGTTCAAACAGACGCCGCCCAAGCTGTTGATTTGGGAGATTCCCGAGCGGGACCTGCAAACGCCGTACGATCCGATCACTGTAGGTCAGTAATTTGACGAATTGCCGCCTGTCTAAAAAATAGGCAGCTATACCACCAAAATAATGACACTTTGATGGGCCTGTAACAGAATGCTTGCACAGAGACGCACACAAAAAGACCTGCGGTAAGCCCTCGCCTTTCTTGCCGACCCCTCACGTCTTTAAGATGCGCCGTGTGGAGTTCAGGCCATGAGCCTTACTGATCGAATTTTCTGTCTGCTAGGCAAGGATGTCGCCCGAGATCCCCAAGGATTGAATGCGCGCCTGCATTTCTTTGGCAGCATTCCCGTCGATGACGGCACCCCCTTTCCCCCTCCCAGTGCCAATGAACACGCCCCGCCGGTGCAGGTGATGGCGCAGCGCCCGAAAGTCGTAGCGTTGGTGTCGATCAATGGCGGCGTGGGTCGCAGCACCCTGGCGGCGGCGTTGAGCAGCGGCTTGCAGCGCCAGGGCGAATCGGTGGTCGCGCTGGACCTGGACCCGCAAAACGCCTTGCGCCATCACTTCGGGGTGAGCGCAGCGTTGCCGGGGATCGGGCGCACCAGCCTGCAACACGGCCAGTGGCGCCCACTTCAACAAGCCGGTTTCGCCGGCTGCCAGATGATTGCCTTTGGTGACACCACCGAGCAACAACAGGAAAACCTGCACCGCTGGCTCAAGCAGGAAACCGGTTGGCTGGCGCGGCACGTGGCGGACCTTGGCCTGAACGAGCGGCAAACGTTGATCATCGATACGCAGGCCGGCAATAACGTGTATTTCCATCAAGCGCTGAGCATCGCCGATGTGGTGGTGGTCGTGGCGCAGGCGGATGCCGCTTCCCTGGGCACCCTCGACCAGATGGAGGTATTGCTCGCGCCGTACCTGGCGCACCCTAAGGCGCCGCGTGTTCATTACGTGATCAACCAGCTGGATGAGGACAATGCCTTCAGCCTGGACATGCTCGAAGCCTTCAAGCAGCGCTTGGGCAGTGCCCCGATGGAAGTGCATCACGACGCAGCGATCAGCGAAGCGCTGGCCTTTGGCACCGACCCGTTGGACAGCCCAACGATCAGCCTGGCGTGTGACGATATCAACGACCTGTGCCGGCTGTTGAAGGCGCCTAAAAAAACCGCCTGAAGCGCGGTTTATACGCTTAACGCGCGATGCTTATGCACAATCGGTTGGTTGGGCCTGTCACGAAACAGCCATTTTGTGGAGCCGTTCTCAACACGCTGCAACTGCCTGTTTTGTGTGCATTTTATTTTATGAACAAAAAATGACCAGCAGGCCTTTTGGGCTGTAGCGCTGATGGCTACAGCCTCCGTAAAGAATTCATCAACAGAGTTATCCACAGGGCGCGACGCGAAGAATTTGCCCCTTAATCGCGCTCGGCCAGCACCATCAGGTTGCGCGGGGTCAGGGCCGGTTCGCAGAAGGTGCCTATTTCAACCATGTAGCCTGCTTCCTTCAGGAAAAGTGCCCGGTCCAGCACCAGCCACATCTCCAGTGGGCGCCGAAACAGCCCACGCACCAGTTCCAGGTTGCGCACCTGCGCCAAGCGCTGCCAGCCGTGGGCTTCCAGCGCGTCCCAATCCTGCTCGCCTGTGGATAACCCTTTAAGGGTTGCCAGGGCCTGGCAGTACTCGGCAAACGGCTTGCCCAGCCAACTGGCGGGCAGGGAGGGGGTGGGCAGGTAGTCGTCACTCCCGCGCAACTGGCGTTGCAGATGGTCGAACCCCAGGCGCCGGGCCATCGACACGTCGCGTTGCTGGCGCACCCGTGCGCCCGCCGTAACGGTTTCGCTCAACGGCAGGCCTAGGTCATCCACTGACAGCTGCAAGGCCGAAGCACGTCCCACAGCGGACAGCGCTTGATAGCGCTCGGCACCGATGCGGTTGTAGCAGCAGGGCGCCACTGCCAGTTGTTTGCAGCCCGCGGCGCTGGCCAACTGCAACAGGCGCACGTGCAAATCGCCGCAGGCATGCAGGGCGACGGGGGTGTGCTCGGGGCTTATCGCCACGTTCGCCATGACGTCTTGCAGGGTGTGGGTCGCGGGCAAGTGATGGTGATCACTCAGGGCCTGGCCTGCGGCAATCAGCGCTGGATCGTATTCCAGGCAGGTCAGTCGCTGGCCGGGTTGCAACAGGCGACGGCCGAGGTGGCCTTTGCCGGCGCACCAGTCCAGCCAGTGCCGGGGTGTGTCGGTGAAGGTCAGGGCGGCGCCGAAGGCTTCGATCTGTTGCCACTTGCGCCCGGGCACATCGACGTTCAAGCGATGATGAGCAGGCGCCAAGGGCTGCGTCGATAACTTATCCACAGCACTGAGCTGGCGGGCTGTGGCGGCCAGCTGTGGAAAAGGTGCCGGCGCGGGCAGGTCATGGGGTTGGTTGTGACTGGTTTCGGCGTCGTCCAACGAGCGTTGGCGCAGCCACCTGGCGAGCTCCGGATGCTCGGTTTCCCAGGGCAAGTGCTGCTGCGTGAAGGGCCGTGGTCGCCACAGCCCTTGGTGCTCGATCAGGAACGCGTCCAGTGCCTGGAAGCGTGCCTCAGCGTCCTTGGCTAGCATCGACGCGCAGCCAGCGTTCCAGCAGTTTGAAGCCACGCACCAGGATGTAGGCCATCAACAGGTAGAACAGGCCGGCGGCGAAGAAGATCTCCACCGGCAAGTACGTGCGGGCAATGATGGTCCGCGCCATGCCGGTCAGTTCCAGCAGCGTCACGGTACTGGCCAGGGCACTGGCCTTGAGCATCAGGATCACTTCGTTGCTGTAGGCCGGCAGGCCGATGCGCGAGGCGCGAGGCAGGATGATGTAGAACAGCGTCTTGGGCTTGGACATGCCCAGGGCGCGCGCCGCTTCGATCTCACCCGGCGGAATGGCCTGGATGGCGCCCCGCAGGATCTCGGCGATATACGCGGCGGTGTGCAGGGTCATGGTGGCGGTGGCGCACCAGAACGGATCGCGCAGGTAGGGCCACATGAAGCTCTCGCGCACTGCGTCGAACTGCGCCAGGCCGTAGTAGACCAGGAACAGTTGCACCAGCAGCGGCGTGCCACGGAAGAAGAAGATGTAGGCGTAGGGCAGGGCGCTCACGTACCAGCGGCGCGACGAGCGGGCGATGCCCAACGGAATCGCCAGCAACAGGCCGGCGATCACGGCAATGGCCACCAACTCCAGGGTCAGGGTTGCGCCTTGGGCGAGTTTGGGCAGCCATTTGATGATCACGGCCCAGTTCAGGCCCAGGTCAAAATGCGACAGCCAGCTGTAGTCACCGCTCATTGGGTGCTCCTTGCAAAGCCGCGGGCGGCGCGTTTTTCCAGGAAGTGCATGCCGGTCATGGCCAGCACGGTAAGGCCCAGGTACATGAAGGCCGCCACCATGAAGAAGGTGAACGGTTGCTTGGTGACGGTCACGCCGATCTGCGCATGGCGCATGATTTCTTCAAGGCCGATCACCGAGACCAGCGCGGTGTCCTTCATCAGGATCATGAACAGGTTGCCCAGGCCCGGCAGGGCGATGCGCCACATCTGCGGCATGATCAACCGGGTGAAAATCCGCAGCTTCGACAGCCCCAGCGCCACACCCGCTTCGCGGTGGCCCTTGGGAATGGCGAGGATTGCGCCACGGAAGACTTCGGTGGCGTAGGCGCCAAAGCACAGGCCCAGGGCGATGACCCCGGCGGCAAAGGCACTGAGGGAAAGGTCGGGGTTGCCGAAGAATTCACCGAGGGCGCGCATCAGGTTGACGGTGCCGAAGTAGATCAGCAGCACCCACAGCAATTCGGGAATGCCGCGAACGATCGTCGAATAGGCACCGCCCAGCCATTGCAGTGGCTTGTACGGGGAAGTCTTGGCCAAGGCGCCGGCAAGGCCCAGCACCAGCCCCAGGCACAGGGCCGTGAGCGCCAGTTTGACGGTCATCAGCGCGCCAGCGGCAAGCGCCGGGCCGAATCCGTAGAGGTCGAAATTCATGGTGTTTTCATATCGCAAAGCATTGCTAGAAGCCGACGCGCTCAGGTGAGCGCGTCGGGCAAGTCGCTCAGGTCATTCGATGCTGAACGGGAAGTACTTGTCGTTGATCTTCTTGTAGGTGCCGTCTGCCTTGATCTCTGCCAGGGCTTTGTTCAGGCGCTCGCGCAGCGGGTCGCCCTTGCGCACGGCGATACCGATCTTGTCGCTCTCTACCACCGGGTCGCCTTTGAACTCATAGGCCGAACCGTCTTTGCTCTTGAGCCATTCGTACTGCACGTACTTGTCGGCGAGGATGCCGTCGAGGCGGCCGGACGTCAGGTCGAGGTAGGCGTTTTCCTGGGTGTCATACAGCTTGGCGGTGGTGTCCGGCAGCTTGTCTTCCAGGTAGGTGCCGGCCAGCGTCGCGCGTTG
>Ga0105244_10001307_pt1 | contig 20389 bp, 20 predicted proteins | sample KBSM44metaG_FD_80423 | JGI IMG/M metagenome (GOLD analysis project Ga0105244, IMG submission 80423) | Miscanthus rhizosphere microbial communities from Kellogg Biological Station, Michigan, USA - KBS M4-4 metaG | ecosystem: Host-associated > Plants > Roots > Rhizosphere > Soil | place... | reverse complement strand
CTGCAGGAGGAAAGGGCTTGGCTAGTCCCCTAGGCGCGGCACGATGACGTCATCGACTCCGCAGTGGAGCACGAGATCGCTGCTTCCGCCCGTCAGCGTGCAGCCATTGGGGTCGAAGGCCTCCGTTGCGGACAACCACCGGACACTTCGCCGCCAGAGTCCCCACGATTTTTGTGAGTAAACGGAATAGGTTTGCGGGTCGAAACCTGATTGTTCGACGACGACACTGTCTCCGCTGCTTGCCGTTACCTGGGCGTATGTTGCCGCCATGGCGGCCAGCCCCATGCCGGCAGCATAAATAGACCACGGCAAAGCCGCCGTGGCACTGGCCAGAACCGCCAGAACGGCAGTCAGCCGACGGATCCGGCCGCGTGGAATCCGTGCGACCAGCGCCGGTACCAGCAGAACCAGCGCTGCCAAGGCGGCAGCCCCGCTCAGAAGGTGACCACACAGAATGAGCGCCCACCCCGGCATGACGAAGTAGACCAGAACCTCAGGCCATGAATCACTGACCCACGCTGCGGAAGCTTGGGCTGCTACTCCCAGCAGCACCGAGACGAGGGCCAACACGATGCCCCACTTGAGGCGCCGCCGCGCTGCGGTAGATCGCGCCGAGTCCGTTTCCGCGGAAACCTCCGTCCCCACTCGAGAAGCGCCCAACCGGGTCGCCGTTACATCGTCGCCTGGCAACCGTTTCCTTACACCGTCATCCAACCACGCTTTTGACGTCATCGTGGAGCTTTGGCCAGCGGAGCCAACGAGGAGCCGGGGCTGTTTGCGCAGGCCTTATTGCGCACGTTACGAAACATCCCGCCCTCCGGACTGCGGAAAAGTCCGAAGAGCGGGATATTTCGCGCTATGAGATTCACACCATGAGCCCGGCTACGGGCGGGCGGCGGCGTCCTTCTTGTGCACCAGATAGATGGCCCCGGTAGTGACGTCCTCTTCAAGCGCTTCCAGGGTGCGCCCACGGGTCTCAGGGACCTGGGTGTAGATGAAGATGAGGGCCGCGATGCCCACGCCGCCGAACAGGAAAAAGGTTCCGGTGATCCCGACGCCGGCCACCAGGGTCGGGAAGAACAGGCCCAGCAGCGCGTTGGCGATCCACAGGCAGAATACCGACAGGCCGATGGCGAAACCACGGACGTGAAGCGGGAAGATCTCCGACAGCATGACCCAGACGGCGATATTCAGGAACGTCTGCATCGAGCCGACGAACGCCACCACCAGGAACAGGATCACGAATGGACGGGCCTCGTTTCCTACGGGAAGGAGGACGGAGGCGATGCCGATCAGGAAGTGGCATGCCGTGGTCAGGGTGAAGCCCAGGAGCAGGGTGGTGCGGCGGTTGACGCGCTGCATCAACGTCAGGGCAATGACGCCCCCGACCACCGCGATCACGCCGGGAGCGATGTTGGCGATCAGGGCTGCGTTGGAGTCGAATCCAGCCTCGACCAGCACTGACTGACCGTAGTACATGATCGAGTTGATGCCGGTCAGCTGCTGGGCCACACCCAAGCCGATGCCGACCAGGATGATGCGAAGGATCCACTTGTCTTTGAGTGCGCCCCACGACGTCGCCTTCGACGCCCGCTCTTCGTCGGCGAGGTGCTTGACGTCGGCCATTTCGGCCTCGGCGCGTTCCACTGACCGGATGGTCTTGAGGACAACGAGGGCTTCTTCCCAACGGCCCTTGGATATCAGCCAGCGCGGCGATTCGGGCATCCGGAGCATGCCGAAGAACAACGCGATGGCAGGCAGTGCGGCAACGGCGAGCATGAGGCGCCATACTCCCCCGAACTCTCCCCAGACGTTACCGATGATGGCATTGACGACAAACGCCGCCAGCTGGCCGATAACGATCATGAGCTCATTCCGGCCGGCCAGCGAGCCCCGGATCTCGTAGGGCGCCAGTTCGGCAAGGAAGACAGGCACCACGGTGGACGCTCCGCCGACGGCAAGTCCGAGAACAACGCGTCCGAGCACCATCACTTCAAAGTTGGGCGCGAAGACGCAGGCGATGGTGCCGGCCAGGAACAGCACCGCGAGCAGGAGGATGGACTTGCGGCGGCCCCACGAATCGGACAGGCGGCCACCTCCCACGGCTCCGGCTGCCGCACCGAACAACAGGGAGCTGGTCACGATCCCTTCCGTCAGGGGCGTCAGGCCGAGATCGGCCGTCATGGGCCTCAGGGCACCGTTGATGACACCAGTGTCATAGCCGAACAGCAGTCCGCCGAAGGTTGCAACCAGGGCTACGAGGCCAAGGCGCTTTCTGTGCGGGCCGTTGGTCAGCGGAGGAAGGGCGGCCGCTTGGGCGCCTTCCCGCTGCATTTGCGTTGCAGACATCAGGACTCCTTTGTCAGTGTGTTGCGGGTCATACTCATCCGCTCTGAGTACAGACTAACGCGCGAAAGGCTTAAATGTAAGGTCAAACTAACAAACACCCGAATTAACCCTTTCTGTGACGTGGGAAGATGGAGGACATGGCCCCCGACCGCCCACTCCGCCCAGCTACGCAAAGTGATGTCGCCCGGGAAGTAGGCGTTTCCCGAACATTGGTGTCTTTCGCCTTCCGGGGCGCTCCTGGAGTCAGCGCCGAAACCAAAGAAGCCATTTTCGAAGCCGCCCGGCGTCTCGGATACCGACCCAACGCCGTAGCCGCCGACCTGGCACGCAAGCACCGCTCCGCCGTCGGGCTTTACCTGATGGATATCCGCAACGAGGTCTATGCCGACATTCTCAGCGGCGTCCGCGTGGCCCTCCCGCAGGACGGCAACCGGCTCATCCTGAGCGTATCCCGCTCGGTTGATGGTGTTGACCGGGGCGCGCTGGAGTCGCTCATAGAGGCCCGGGCCGGGATCATCATCGCCGCCACGCTCTTGGATCCGGACGAACGCGTGCAGGAACTGGCGCAGATCGTGCCGCTGGTCAGCGTCACACGGCCGGTACCGGGCGTGGACAGCGTCTATTCGGATGACGTCGTCGGGGCCAGGGCCGCGACTGAACATCTCCTCACCCTCGGGCACCGGCGCATCGCCCACCTGGCGGGTCCCGTGTACGACGGACACACCGTCCGCAGGCGGAGCTACCAACAAACCATGCGCGACGCCGGGCTGAAGCCCCAAACGCTGGCGGCTGAGGACTTCACGCAGGAAGCCGGGGAACGCGCCACCATGCTCCTCCTCAAACAACCCGAGCGCCCGACGGCGATTTTCACGCACAACGACCAACTGGCCCTGGGCGCCCGCGAAGCCGCCTATTCCCTGGGTTTGTCCATCCCGCAGGACCTGTCGCTGGTGGGCTATGACAATTCGCGGATCGCCAAGCTTCACGGCATTGACCTCACGACAGTGGACCTCCATGCCGCAATGTTGGGCCAAAGGGCGGGCGCGATAGCGCTGGAACGGCTCGGAAGCCCGGAGGGCCCCATCGCCGACGAAAGGCTCACGCCTGAGCTGGTGGTCCGCAACTCAACAGCACCGCCGCCCCTTCAGACGTGATGCAGGCACGTGGTTGCGACGCCCCAAATAGTCAGCTCCGACAAGGCAGCCACCCTGATGTCCGGGAATGCAGGGTTGTCCGCCTGCAGCACCACGCCCGTCGGGGTGATGCGCAAGCGTTTGATGGTCAGCTCACCATCCAGGACAGCCACGACGACGGACCCATCCTTGGGTTCCAGCGCCCGGTTGACGATCAGCTCGTCTCCGTCGCTGATGCCGGCGGCCTCCATCGATTGGCCGGTCACCCGGACGACGAACGTGCTGGTGACGTCTTTGATCAGGTGCTCGTTCAGGTCGATGCGGCCATCGAAGTAGTCCTGCGCCGGCGAGGGATACCCCGCGGCCACTGACACGGGAGCCAACAGCACCGACATCAAGGACAAGCCCGCATCTATCACGCGGGGGCCGACTATCACGCCCACAACACACCTTTATTCGAATATATGTTCGATAACTGAGTGTACAGCGAACTGCGGACATTCACGTCGTGGATGAATTAGTCTAATGAAATGATTATTTGGCGTGGTTGGGGAATTTTGGTCCTCGTCGTGTTCGGTATTTGCGGTGGTTTGGCGGGCGGCTTGTCGCACGGCAATCCGATCGCAGTAGGTGTGGGCTTCCTGGCCGGTGCAGCCGGGATCTGGTATCTCGGAAACTGGTTCAACCGCACCAGGCCCACAGCGGGCTACGAGGCAGCGGTCAACGCCAGAAGCCAGGAACTGTCCAGAATGGTAGAGGTCGGCGCCTACCAGCACCCCGGCCTTCCCGCTCCTCAATCCTTCGAGGAGGCACGTGCCCTCGCGGATGAGCAACTGAAATACGAGGCCGAGTCCGCCCGGCGCGGGTACTTCAACCGGCACAGCCTCTTCTTCCTGCCCATGCAGTACTGGGCGTTTGTGGCGGCCTTCGCCGGCGTTGCGATGATCATCAGCGGCCTGGTCCGGGGGTGATCCAAGAAGAGACGGGTTCAGCCCACCTTGTACCGCAGATGCGAGACCAGGCTGGTACCACGGACCTCAAGGGGTTCAAGCTTCAGCTCGCCTACACCGTCCAGCAAACGCTCACCTGCGCCCAGGACGATCGGCGCGATATGGAGCCGCAACTCGTCAATGAGGCCAGCGGACAGGAATTGTCTGGCGGTTGAGGCTCCACCGGCGATGGCAACGTTCTTCCCGCCCGCAGCTTCCTTGGCGCGCGAGAGCACTGAGCCGATGTCGTCATTGACGAAATGGAAAGTGGTGCCGCCCTCCATCACCATGGGTTCGTGCGGGTGCGAGCTGAGAACGAACACCGGCGCGTGATACGGGGGTTCTTCGCCCCACCAGCCGCGCCACTGTTCCGGCCACAAGTGCTCGCCCGGCCCGGCGAACATGTTCCGGCCCATGATGTAGGCGCCGGCTTCGAGGATCCCGGCGACCTCGGCGGCGTTGGTATCCCGTTCCTTGAACTGCCAACGGTGCAGCTTCTCACCCCCTTCGCCGAGCGGTTGTTCCATACTCTGGTTCGGTCCGGCAACAAAGCCATCAAGGGACACGGTGAGGTCACACGTAACGAGGGTCATGCGCCCATCCTGCCATCGGGGCACCGGGGCCACCAGAGCACGCCGGCCTCAGGAGACGTTGAATCCGCCATTGCTGTGCAGGACCTGGCCGTTGATCCAGGAACCCGCGTCCGAGAACAGGAACCGCACCAGGTTCGCGGTGTCCGTGGGTGTACCCAGGCGTCCGGTCGGGGTCGCCCGGGTCGTCCAGCCGCGTACGTCGTCGTCCATCCAGCCGGTGTCAATCGGCCCGGGATTGATCACGTTGGCCCGCACCCCTTTGTCCCCGAGTTCGACGGCGGCCGCCGTTACGATCCGGTCCAGGGCACCCTTGCTCGCACCATATGGCAGGTTATGGACGGTGTGGTCGCTGGTCAACGCCACGATCCTGCCGGCCACTTCGCCGGGAGGTACGGCGGGCAGCTGCTCTGCAAACTCCTTGATGAGCAGCCATGGGGCCCTGGCATTGACGGCAAAATGGCGGTCCCAGCTTTCCACCGAAGTAGTGAGGATACTGCTGTCCACAGATTCGCAGTGCGAGACCACCAGCCCGGTCACGGGGCCCAGTTTCCGTCCCGCTGCAACGAGCGCCGCCGGTACACCAGGGTCGCTGAGGTCCCCGGATACGAGTTCGACGGCGACACCCTCCGCGCGGCACCCGGCGGCTATGGCGGCGGCATCGCCAGGTGACGATTCGAGGCCAAGCCGGTCGTCGTAGGGCTTCCAGTGGTTCAGGACAAGGGACCAGCCGTCGGCTGCCAGGCCCCTGGCCAGTGCTGCCCCGATGGAGCGGCGCCTGCCTACGCCTGTGACAACGGCAACCTTGGTTTCTTTTTCCAACGTCATCCCTTGACCCTATGCCGCGGCCCCGGCGGGTTCTACGCTGGACCTCTTAGCACCCACGAATCAGCACCGCGGAAAGAAGGCGGCCATGGCACGGATACCAGGACCCACGCTTGAGCAACTGAACATCCTCGTGGGCTCGTGGGAGACCACCATCCCCAGTGCCGGAACACAGGGACGGACCACTTTTGAATGGCTGGAAGGTGGCGGCTTCCTCATCCAGCGTTCCACCGTGGCAAGGCCCGAATACCCCAACGCAGTCAGCGTCATCGGTGCAACGGGCTCGGACCGGGCATTCCAACAGCACTACTTCGACTCACGCGGCGTTGCCCGCATCTACGACATGACGCTCAGGGACAATGTCTGGACGCTTTTCAGGGACGGACCGGACTGGCCGCAGCGCTTTGTTGGCCACATCAGCCCGGACGGCAACACCATCACCGCCCGCCTGGAGCGCGGCACCTATCCCGGAGGCCCACTGGAGCACGACTTCGACATGGTTTACTCGCGGATTCATTGAACCCTGTGCACCAACAGCATTACTCCACCTCATTTACAGATCCCTTGCCCGGTGGGAACATAAGGCCCATAGTCCGCGGAGGCAACGCCCGGCCACGCCCGGCATCCTCTGCCGCTGCCATGTAGTCAGCTCTCCTCTGAGAGGAACGGCCATGGGTCGTCTGGGGACCGGGAACAGTGGGGATGCGGGTCCCGAACCCGCTGATGATCCCCGACGCCACAGCCTGGACCGCATCGAAAAGGTGGACGCGGTGGTTGTCGGATCGGGGTTCGGCGGCTCGGTAGCAGCCCTGCGGCTCGCCGAAGCCGGACAGTCCGTGGTGCTCATGGAACGCGGCAAACCGTACCCGCCCGGAAGTTTCGCCCGTACGCCGTCGGAGATGGGCAAGAACTTCTGGGACCCCGACCGTGGGCTGTACGGCCTCTTCGACGCCTGGACCTTCCGCGGGACAGAGGGGCTGGTATCCAGCGGACTCGGCGGCGGCTCCCTCATCTACGCCAACGTGCTCTTGCGCAAGGACGAGAAGTGGTTCGTCAACGAATCCCCCATCCCGGGCGGCGGCTACGAGAATTGGCCGTTTACCCGGGCCGACCTGGACCCCTACTACGACGCCGCCGAAGCCATGCTTCAACCCGTTCCCTACCCCTACCAGGACACCGCCAAGACCATGGCGATGGAAAAGACGGCAGCGAACCTGGGACTTTCCATCACCCGGCCACCCATTGCGGTCACCTTCGCCGCGGAACCAGGAGCAGCACCCCGGACCAACCAGGCGCTCCCGCTGCCCCACTACGGCAGCATCCACGGCCCCAACACCGTGCGGACCACCTGCACGCTCAGCGGCGAATGCGACATCGGCTGCAACGCCGGCGCCAAGAACACCCTCGACCACAACTACCTCTCGGCGGCTGCCTTCAAAGGCGCCGATATCCGTACCTTCCACGACGTCCGCGGCATCCGGCCCCTGGACCGGGACGGCGGCGGCTACGAACTCCGCTACGTCATCCACGAACCGGATCGTGGGGGCGGGCTGCTCACCGAACGCATCATCCATTGCCGCCGGCTCATCCTGGGAGCGGGCACCTTCGGAACGAACTTCCTCCTGCTGCGCAACCACGGCTCCCTGCCCGCGCTCAGCGACGCCCTGGGCACCCGCTTCAGCGGCAACGGTGACCTCCTGACGTTCATCATGGATGCCAAGACACCCGCAAGCAACGGCTCGCGGCCAGGAGTCAGGGCACTCTCCGGGAGCAAGGGGCCGGTGATCACCACGGCGGTCAGGGTCCCGGATGGGAACGACGACGGCGGCGACGGCCGCGGCTACTACGTGGAGGACGCCGGGTACCCGGCCTTCATGAACTGGCTCATCGAGACGGCCCAGCTGAAGACCGCTGTAAAACGCACGGCGAAGGTGGCGGGTCAGTTGTTCAAGGACCGACTGTTCGACGCCGGCCGCTCCAACGTCTCGGCAGACCTCGCCGCTGCCCTGGGAGACGGGCGCCTGTCATCCAGTTCCGTCCCCTTGCTCGGCATGGGGCGCGACATACCCGACGGCGTCATGACACTGCGCGACGGACGCCTCGCCATCGCCTGGACCATGGCGACGTCCACCGCGTATTTCGACCGTGTCCGCCGAACGATGTCGGATATTGCCAAGGACCTCGACGGCAACTTCATCGACAACCCGCTCTGGTGGGCCAAACGCGTCATCACCGTCCACCCCATTGGCGGAGCCCCCGCCGGGCGGCACGCGGGCGAGGCAGTGTGCGACTCCTACGGGGAAGTTTTCGGCTACCCCGGGCTGTTCGTAGTGGATGGTGCCGCAATGCCCGGACCGGTAGGCGCCAACCCCTCGCTGACCATCGCCGCCTTCGCTGAGCGCACGTGCGCCCACATCGTCGAGATCAGTGACAAAGCCCGCCACAGGGGCATCAGCCCCAGCGATGCGGTGACCGTTCAGCAGGAGGCGGCGGGCGCCGTCGTCGACGTCGGAAGTGTGGCTCCGCGCGCTTTGGCCCCCGACGCCACCAAGGGCAAGTCCGCGCTCCCGGAACGGCCTGCGAGCGCCGTTGCCCCGGGCACAGCGCAGCGTCCGGAGGGGCCCGGCACCCGTGGCCTGGCAAAGCCCGGGAGCTCAAGGAAGGAAGCGACCTCCGTTCGGTTCACCGAGCAGATGCATGGGTGGTTCAGTCCAGGAGTCAGTGATCCGAAAAAGGGGTGCAGCCTGGGCAGGGACCGGTCCCGGCGGATCATGTTCGAGCTCACGATTACTGCCGAAGACATCGATCAGTTCGCTGCGGATCCTGAGCATCCGGCCAAGGCCGAAGGGTATGTGCTGGCTGATTATTTCGGCGGCCGGATGCCGGTGGAACGTGGATGGTTCAACCTGTTCGTCGCGGACACCTCCGACGACGGCGGGCCGGCCAGGCGCATGCTGTACAGGTTGTGGCTGCGCGACCCCGGCGGTACGCCGTTCACGTTCACGGGTCACAAGCTCATCCACAATGAAGCGGGATTCGATCTCTGGCCGGACACGACCACTCTCTACGCAACGATCGCCCGGGGCCATGTCCCGCCATCTGAAAGGGACGCGCCACCTGAGGTCCCTGCTGAACCCCCAAGGGGACGGCAGGAGGGCACCGTGGGCGCCGGCATCCTCTACATCCGGCCTTTGGACTTCGCCCGGCAACTGACCACCTTCCGGGCCGAGGGCGCTGAGCCGGCCACTGGACTGCTGACGTTCGGGAAGCTGTTCGGGGGCGAACTCTGGCAGGTTTACGGGCGAACACCCCGACGCATATCCTTTCCATTCACGCCGAAGCAATGAAGATCCGGGAGCTCGCGCAACACCACGCCGTCCTGGGTTTCACTCCACGGACCGCGGTCCGCTGGCTCTCGCCCATGTCGCTGGCGCGTACCGCCCTGAAGGTCATGGCCGCCACCGTCTTCGCCGATTTTGGCGACAAACGAGAGTTGGAGGGCAGCTTCCCGGACGATCCGCTGAGCCTGGACAAGCTGCCCGACGCTGGCCAGCCTGCGCAACCGGTGGTCAGCGAGCGCGGCCTGCCGGATCCCGCTGGCCCGGATCCAGGCAGCCCGGATCAACCCGCCGAACTGTGGCTCGACTTCGCGGCGGACCTCGGCGACGGATTCGATGCCACGTACACGGTTGCCTCCCTGCTGGCCCAGGATGCCCTCAGCGTCGGGGGCCTGGTCCTCCCGAGGGGCCGCGTCCTGGTCCTGGGCGGCGACGAGGTCTACCCCGTGGCGTCCCCGGCCGGATATAAGGACCGGATGGTCGGGCCGTACCGGATGGCGCTGCCACGAAACCAGGCGCCATCTCCCGGCATGCCACCGAACCGGGCGCCGATCATGCTGGCCCTCCCCGGAAACCACGATTGGTACGACGGCCTGACCTCCTTCATCCGGGTATTCACGCGGCAACGAAGCATCGGCGGATGGCGGACCATCCAGACCCGCAGCTACTTCGGCCTGCGGCTCACCGGACAACCACCACGGCCCGGCCATCACGGCGTTCCGGGCTGGTGGCTGCTGGGCCTGGACAGCCAACTGGGCCAATACATCGACGAACCACAACTGGAATACTTCTACCGCAGCGTCACGTCCCAGCTGCAGCCTGGAGACGCGATCATCCTCTGCGTAGCCGCCCCCTTCTGGGTCAAAGGAACCACTGAATTCCAGCAAGTGAGCTTCTTTGAGCAGGACTATCTGCGCCGCCGCTTCAATCCGGCCACGCAGCTGTTCGAGGACACAGGGGCCAACGTCCGGCTCTGGCTCACCGGGGACCTCCACCACTACTCCCGCTATGAACAGGACACTTCCGGCGCCGATGCAGGGAAGACACAGCTCATCACGTGCGGGCTGGGTGGGGCGTACCTGTCGGACGCCCACTGGCTGCCGGACGAACTCCTCCTGCCTGCACACGCCGTCCCGGGAGACCCGTTCAGTGTGCCCGCCGCCGGGAGCCACCCGGCAGCGGGACGCCGATTCACCAGAAGCTCCACCATCTATCCTGACCAGTCCGACTCACACCTCCTGGGACCACGCCTGGCCAACCCCTTGTCCCCTTCATGGCTACCGGTGCGCAACCCGGGCTTCGGATTGTCCATTGGCCTGCTCCATGTGGTTGCCGCTCTCACGGCATGGACGGTGTTCAGTGCTTTCCGCGGTGAATCGTTCGTGGACGGGCTCCACGGGCTCACGCACGGAAACACCGTTCTCCTTCTTGCCGTGCTGGTCCTTGTCGTCCCCGTGCTGCTGGGCGTGACCACCCTGGCGGCCCGGACCTTCCGTATCGCCAGTTCCGGCGTTGTCGTCTTCGCCCGGGGAGCGCTCTTCCAACTCGCGGCGCTCGCGGTGAGTGCCGGCGTCGTCATCCTTGTTCCGTGGCCCGGCAATTGGCCGGACGTGGTGGTGGTGCTCCTGGCGCTGGCATTGGTCCACGTTGGCGGGTGGGTGCTGGGCAGCGAAGCCTTCGCACTGTACATCCTGGCTACCCCAAGCGGGGAGGTGTCCACCTGGAAAATGTCAGGACAATCCATCGAGGACCACAAAGGCTTCCTCCGCCTCCACCTGGACGCGGACGGCTCATTGACCGTCTACCCCCTGGCCGTGGACACCATCTGCCGCGACTGGCAGCTGACCGGAAACGACGACGGCGCGCGGCTGCTTCCCGAGGCCGGCCTTCCTGCCGTCCGGCTGCTTGAACAGCCCATCACCATCGCACAGGAGGGACCCGCATCATGATCATCACCCGTGCCGGACACCGGACTGAGGTCATCCCGTTCCGTGCCCGGGACAACACTCCGCTCAGCCTGGTCCACGTGACTTCGCCGGCGGAAACCACCAAAGGGCCGGTGCTGCTGGTCCACGGATCCGGCGTCAGGGCAGAACTGTTCAGGCCACCGGTCAGGACCACCATTGTCGATGTACTCCTCGAAGACGGCTGGGACGTGTGGATGCTGAACTGGAGGGCCTCCATCGACCTCGACCCCCTGTCCTGGACGCTCGCCGACGCCGCCGTGTACGACCACCCTGCCGCCGTCGAACACGTCCTCAACGCGACCGGAGCCGAAACGATGAAGGCCGTCATCCACTGCCAAGGCTCGACGTCGTTCACCATGTCCGCCGTCGCCGGGCTGCTGCCCCAGGTGGACACGATCGTCTCCAACGCCGTCTCGCTCCACCCGGTAGTGCCACCTTTCTCCCGCCTCAAGATCGACTACCTCACGCCGGTGGTGAAAGTCTTCACCCCGTATCTCTCGCCCGCTTGGGGATACAAATCCCAGGGCTACTTCACCCGGGCCATCCGCGGCCTGGTCAAAGCGACCCACCACGAGTGCGACAACACCGTCTGCAAAATGGTCAGCTTTACCTACGGCAGCGGACGCCCGGCCCTCTGGTCCCACGAAAACCTCGACGACGCCACCCACCAGTGGCTCAGCGGCGAGTTCGCAGAGGTGCCCGTGACTTTCTTCGAAGAGATGGGCCGAAGCATCAAGGCCGGGCATATGGTGGCTGCCGGCGACCACGCCGAACTCCCCGACAACCTTGTGGCGGAAGCCCCGCAAACGGATGCCCGATTCGCCTTCATAGCCGGCCTGGACAACCGCTGCTTCCTTCCCGAAAGCCAGCAACGTACCTACAACTTCTTCCAGCACCACCGTCCCGGCAAAGATTCGCTCCATCTCATCCCCGGATATGGCCACCTTGATGTCTTCTTTGGCGACCATGCCTGGCGGGACACATTCCCCGTCATCCTCCAGGAGCTGAACGGAACCAAGGAGCCGAACACATGAAAACCCTCACCCAACTGGTCACTCCCCTGCTCAAGCTCATGCCCTCACCGGTTCCCCGCAGACAGGAACGCCTTCGCGGCCAGCATGCTTTCGCCGACGGAATCAAATATGTGATGCCGGTCAATTCCGATGACTCACCAGTGCTGATGGCAGCCTTTCCCATCAACAAACGCGCGGCCGCAGCGGTTCTCCCCGGGACTGAAATGCGCCCCTTCAGCCTGGGCGGCAAAGGGCTGCTGGTAGTGACAGTGGTCAACTACAAATCCACGGACATCGGCAAGTACATCGAATACTCCCTGGCCATTGCCATCACCCATGGCAGCCGGCCGGCGCCGCCCATCCTGCCGTTGCTGTTCCAGAGGACGTTCAAGCTGGGCCAGTTCGTGGTGGACCTGCCAGTCAGCACGGAAGTTTCGGTCAAGGGCGGCAAGGGAATCTGGGGCATGCCCAAGCACCAGGCCAACCTCGACTTCGTCGTCACAGACTCAACCGTCTCAGCGCTCTACGAGAAAGACGGGAAGCTGGGCTGTTACATCGAAATAGAGCGGCCCGCCGCTCCACCACTGGCGCTGCCCCTGAAACTCGCCGCATCCAACTACTGCGTCTTCCGGAACATGCTGTGGAAGTCCGATATCTACTTCGAAGCCATCGGAGACATCGCCCTGGGAGCACAAGCCAAGGCGCGCCTCATCCTCGGCGACGTTCCCGGCGTCGAACCCTTAAAGGAACTGCAAGTGGAGACCAAACCCGTCTTCACAGCCTGGCTGCCCCAGGCCTACGGCATCCTGGACGACCACTACGAAGCCTGGTTCCTCACCGCCCCCACCCCATTGGAAGCAGCGGCCCTTCAAGGGGGCGACATGCTGGACAGCGTCACGGACCTCGGCCAAAGCCAGGAATGGCTCGCGCCCCCGGACCGCAGCAGGGTACCGGGCGCCGTTTCCAACCCTCATGCCGGCGGCACACCGTGAACTGGCTCCTCCTGATCAACGCCCTCTACTTTCTCTTCGGCGCCACCATGTATGTCGGCACCATGTGGGTTCTCAAGTTCTTCCTCTACCCCACCTGGCACTCGCTGGCACGGGACAACGTGGACATGCATTTCGGCATCCCCACCCGCGCCGCCACGAAGTTCTTTACCGTCGTGGTGCCTGTCATGTTCATCTCCGGAGGCATCCTGGTGTGGTCCGAATGGGGAACCATCCGCGTCGTCTTCGCCATCATCTGCCTGGCAGGAATCATTGCACTGACAGGTGTCGGGCAAGGCCTCATCATCCCCATCAACGTGAGGATCCGCGGCGGCGACTTCGCAGATGACACCGAACTCCGGTCCCTGCTCAAACGGTGGATGATGCTCAACGACATCCGTTTCTACGTCTCCACCTTGACCTGGGCCTCGATGGTGTGGCTGCTCGTTGACCGTGGCCGGCTGCTGGAGTCCTTCACATGAATGATCCCCTCCGTGCCGTCCTCGCGGTCATTGCCGCCATCACCGTCCTCACCGGCGCCGCGCAATTGCCCTTCGGCGGTCCGATCCTTCAATTGCTGGGCTCCGAGGACACTGCAACTACCCGCCAACTGTTCGGGACAGTGGGCATGTTCATGGTGGTGGTGGGCGGGCTGCTCCTCCACACACTCCTCAGCGGCGCCCCCTCACCCGACGTAGTCCTTTGGTCAGGACTGCAGAAGGCCGGAGCCTTCAGCGCGGTGGGCATCGGGGTGCTGAACGGGGTCTTTTCTCCCCTTGCACTCTGGGTCGCGTTCTTTGACCTCGCGACGGCGGGACTCCTGTTCGTCTACTGGCGCAGGATGCGCTTCGCTGCAGCCAGCCCTGGGCTGGCCGGAGGAAGAACACCGTGAAACGCTCCCTGGTCCTTGCCGGCGGAGGGATGCGGGTGGCGTGGCAGGCAGGCGTGGTCAAGGCGCTCGCCGAGGAGGGTTTGGAATTCCAGCACATCGATGGCACCTCCGGCGGCATCCTCACGGCCGGAATGATGCTCTCCGGAATTCCCGCCGAGGAAATGTGCCGCCGCTGGTCCGGCGTGGACGTCAAAGACTTCAGCTCCGCCCTGCCCTTTGCTGATTACGTCAAAGGGCCGTGGTCCCTCCCCGCGCTGGGAGACGCCGACGGCATCCTGGGCAAGATCTTCCCGGCCCTCGGCATCAACGCAAAAAGCATCCGTGACCGCGCGGCCGGACCGGACGCTGTCGAAGGCTCCTTCAACGTAGTGGAGTTCACTTCGAAACAATGCCACGCCATCGATGCCGCTCACATTGACGCCGAACTGATGGCGGCCGGAATGTCGTTGCCCATCTTCCTCAAGCCGCTGCGCCGGGACGGGAAAATCTGGACGGACGCCGTGTGGGTCAGGGATGCCAACATTGGCGAAGCCTTACGGCGGGGGGCCGAGGAAATCTGGTTGATTTGGTGCATCGGCAACTCGCCGTACTGGGGGGACGGGCCGCTGGAACAGTACGTTCACATGATCGAGATGAGTGCCATGGGTGCCCTCCTGGCCGACTTCGAAGCTGCCGCCGCCGCGGGGCGCAAGTTTGTGCTGCATGTAATTCGGCCCGAGCACCCGTTGCCGCTGGATCCGGAGTTTTACCTGGGCCGGATCGACGCCGACACACTGATTGGCATGGGGTACCGCGACGCCAGGGCATATATGGGGACGATGTCGCCGACCGGACTCGCCAAAGACCCCCTCTGCACGGCGATGACCGAGCCGTCGCCAGGTGTCCGTTTCATCGATGTCCTGCACGGCGAACTGGACGGTCAACCGCTGACATTCCGGGCCGCCGTTGTGACGCCCTCCGAGCCCGGAGAAGGACTGGCGCAGCTCAGCGGCCACCTTGACTACCCGCCGTGGGGGCGCGTCTTCCTTGCCGGCGGTCATGTGGAGACCGTGGGGAATGACATGGCCTATCGCTTCCGTTTGCGGCTGAACGGTGGGTGGCGGGATGCGGCTGTCATCCGGACCCTGCACGACGATCCCGGAGCAGATGCGTGGTCAGACAGCCGGAACGCCCGGCTCCACCTGGGCGAACAGGTGGTGGATCTCACTATGAGCCTGATCGATGCGGCCGGCCTCCTGGCTTCTGTTGAACCCGTGGGCGTACACGGCCTGGCCGGGCGGGCACAAGCAATAGCCCGCTTCACAGCCAACGGATTCCGGGAGCTGTTGCGCCGATACTAACCGCGTCCCGGCTTCAATGTGATGCACGTTATTACCGGCGGGTAAACGGCACGCTACGAATGCGCCAAAGATGGCAACAGCGGTGAAACACCCGCGAAAAACCGGCATCCTACGCTGATGAACAACAGCACAAAACAGGTCATCAGCGAAAGGGCCCACCATGTCCTCTACTTCCCTTCACATCGTCATCGCCGGCGCAGGCCCGGCAGCCCAGGCACTGGTGCGGCGATTGGCTGGCAGGACCGACACCCGTCAGCGGCCCTTCGCCGGCACCATCACAGTGCTCAGCAATCGCGACGACTGCCCGGACGCCCTCCTCGAACTTGCCGAACTGCCCCAGGTTTCCGTGCGCTTCGGCCAGGCCGCCAGTTTCATCGACGCTGAGGCCAAGGTAGTCACCACGGTGGACGGCATGGAGTTCGCCTACGACCAACTGGTCATCGCCACGGGTTCGGCCCCCCTCCTTCCCCCGGTAGACGGTGCCGAGGCGGTCCTGAGCTACTCCACCATCGACGATGCCGCCTCCATTGGCGAAGCCGTCAAGGACGTCACCCGTTCTGTCGGCCGCCGTCCGCTGGGAATACTCGTCGGCAACGGTCCAGCAGCGGGCCAGGCCGAAGCGGTTCTCCGGGCACGCGGCGTACGTCCCGTCCGAACCACTCTCCGCCCCACAGCTGTGGTTGCCTCCATTGCTGATTCGGCCATCCCCGGGCAAGCCCCGTCCCCCACGGGAATCGTCTTTGAGGACGGCAGTAGCATGAAGGGCGACCTCGTGGTCCTGGCCGAGGAACGCACCGCACGCAATGGCCTCGCCGAAAGTGCCGGCCTCCGGATCGCGTCCGACGGCGGGATCGCCGTGGGGCGCGACCTCGCCACGTCCGTCCCTGGCATCTGGGCGATCGGTGATGCCGCTTCCTGCGACGGCCTTCGCTTGGGCCTGCTCCTGTCCGCAGAATCTTCCGCGATGCTCTGCGCTTCCGGCATGCTGCTGGGAGCCGTGAGCAGCGAACCCCAGCCAGCCATGGCTGCGTGATTCGCCGACTCCGTAGCTCCCGCCGGGTGTCGGGCATCAGGGAACAGCAGGTGACGATTTCCTACACAAGCAGTCTTCAGGCGCGACGCGTGCGACTCACGGCCTTGACACCTCGGAAACTTCACTCACGGCCGCCAGCGATAACTAATCCCGGCCATCCTTGGTCGACCTGATTCTGTCCGAGCCCCCTGGCAGCGGTGGGGCTTTGGATTCGTAGTTGTGCCCGCTGGGTGTTCGGAGTTTGAGGGTGTGGCGGGTCCTCGTGCCGGGATTTGCCGGGGTGGGGTTACCGGGCCTGGTGTTTGCGGCCTCGGTTGTTATGGGCTGGGTGGTTCCGGCCTCCGTGGTTGCTGCGGTCCAGCCAGGATGTTCTTTGGTGTGGTTGCATGCTTCGCAGAGCCCGGCGCCGTTGTCCACAGTGGTAGGTCCGCCGTGCTGCCAGGGCACCACATGATCGATGTGCCTGATGGGCGCGTCGCAGTAAGGGGTTCGGCAGGTGTAGTCACGGGTTTCGATGAAACGCCGGAGCCGCGGCGGGAACAGCCTGGATTTGGAGTCCGTGGTGAGCAGTTCCCCGGAGGTCGGGGCGGTGTAGAGCCGCCGAAGCCAGAGTCCGTACTCGGAATCCCGAACCGGCGCTAGGGTTTGGGAAAGCGTTCCTGCCCGACCCATGCCACCGGTTCTGCGTCCTGAAATCCCGGCCTGTCCAGCGTCAGCGGTTGTGTTCCCCGCCGCCTTCGGGTTTGCAAGTTCGCGCGCCCATTGTGCCGGGACGACGCCATAGCCCTGCAACCGGGCGGGTTCACTGTCGCCTTGGAAAAGGGCCCGATCGGTCATGACGAGCTGGACTTCAACCCCGCTGATCCCGCCGGCCTTGCCTGTGAGACGTTCAACCAAGGTATCTGCCATGACCTGGCCCCGGCCCCGTTCCGCAGCCCATGAGCCAGCACCCCCGCGGGCCCGGACCGAATCCGCGGCACGAGACAACGCCGCGTAAGCTGCAACCCCCTGGGCCGCCGGCAGCAGGGCAGTCAAAACCGTCATTGTCTCCGGCGCCGGTCGCAAAGTCACCGTTCGGTCCGCGGCTGCACGGGCCGCACGCTGGGCAACCGAGCGCGGATCACGCTGATAGGCAGCAGCCCTGGCGGCCGCGATCACGCCCTTATCCCCCACGCCCTCAAAAGTCCCGGTATCCGCGGCCAATTCCGCATCTACCCCAGCCCGGTCCTCCACTGACAAGCACGCTGTTTCCTTCACCAACAACGTCGCCCGCCACTCATTCAACATCCCCGAGTCCAAAGCCGCCATCGTGCGCGGCATCTCGAACACCAGCGCCTTCGCCAGCCCCAGAAGCCGCGCTCCCCGGTTCGGGGATTCCCGCCGCGCCAACGCGATCTCGGCTCCCACATCATCGCCGCGTTCGGACACCGGCACCCCGGCAGCGGCCCGCTCAGCAGACCGGGCTGCCTCAAACGCCGCCGCAACTCTGGCCTGCAATCCGCAAATCGCCGACTTCATTTCCTCCAACACCCGCAACTGCCCAATCAAGTCACCACTTAGGGACCCAGGGCCCTCAACACCCGAGCCGGGAACAGCCGGCCCGGGATCACTCTCAACCACCGACGCCCCAGCAGAACCAACCGGCCCCGCCGCCGACTGTCCTTCCACCGGCTCCCGCCCCTCCCGAATCCACTCCATACCGCAACCCTTCCAGCCACCACCAACAGCCAAAAGACACCGAGCCCCCTATGTGGAAAACCCCGCTCCAGCACCCGCGGAAATCCCCGCGCCCCACCCACCAGCGACCCCCACGGGGCCGCGGGGAGCCCCGCCGGATGTGGCAAGATGGTCCTTTGACGGGCAGTGACAACCCTGCGGCCACCGGGCCGGCCACGCCCTGCACGGAAGGATCCCATGAGCAACGAAGCCGTCGCCCCTGCAAACATCGCCTCCTACATCGACCACACGCTGTTGAAGCCCGAGGCCAGCGAGGCAGACATCCTCAAGGTGTGCGCGGAGGCCGTGGAGTACCGGTTCAAATCTGTCTGCGTGAACCCCGTGTGGGTCAAGACCGTCACCAAAGCGCTCAAGGGCTCAGGAGTCCTGACCTGTTCGGTGATCGGGTTCCCGCTGGGTGCCACGCCCACCGACGTCAAGGTGTTTGAGGCCCGAGGTGCGGTGCTGGATGGTGCCAACGAAATCGACATGGTAATCAACATGGCTTCGGCCCGCGCCAATGACAGGGGCGCGTTGGTGGACGACATCCGAGCTGTGGCCGAAACGGTCCACGCAGGCGAAGCCATCCTTAAGGTGATCATTGAAACATCCATGCTCAATGACGAGCAGAAGGTCATCGCCTGCGAGGCAGCAGCGGAGGCAGGCGCGGACTTCGTCAAAACGTCCACGGGATTCAACGGCGGTGGTGCCACGGTTGAAGACGTTGCCCTGATGCGCAAGACCGTTGGGCCCGGCCTCGGCGTCAAGGCCTCCGGTGGCGTGCGCTCCCTGGCCGACGCACAGGCTATGATTGCTGCTGGTGCAACACGTATCGGAGCGAGTTCCGGAATTGCCATCGTCAAAGGTGAACAGGGTTCATCTGCCTACTAAGGCTTCCGCTACCGCCAGAGATTTTTGAGCCCTGCGGGGCCGAGGAGGAATGAATGTCCAAGAACACCACAAGTGCCCCCATTGAAAAAGAGAACAATCTCGGCACGAGCATTGTCTTGTTCCTGGTCATGATCGTGCTCTTCCTGGGCGCCATCTACTCGCTCTCCTTCCTGAGCCTGGACAACCCGTGGCCGATGGCCGTGTGCCTTGGCCTCTTCGCCCTGGCTTTCTGGATCCCCCAGACCATTCTCGGCCGGTCGGACTCCGCCGGCGAAAGCTAAACCTCAAACAGCAACGCGGTGTGACTTACGGCCCATCCCGAAGGGGACCATGGGCCGTAAGTCACACCGCGTTTGGCTTTTAAAGCGCCAGCGCGGCAAGGAACGCGGGCCAGTGCAGCTTCGCCAGTGTCCAGGCAGCGGCCCCCATCCCCACCATGGCGTAGCCGCTCACAGGAATCAGCACCAACCATTCCCGCCGTGACCCCGCCCTGCCCAACAGCGGCAGGGAGAAAGCCCCGTTCGCCCGCCAGATTCCACTGACAACGGATTTCCGCAAAAATTTCGGTGGTTTGATGACGATCGGCCACAAGAGCGGCACCCCGCCAACGGTGATCATGTCCCCCACAATGTGGACCACCACGCCCGTCAGCATGGACAACGGGAGCCAACCCCATTGGGCCGGGGCGAACCACGTCACCAGGCCGGCCATGAGCAGGGCGAACAGCCAGTTGGTGATCCACCCGGATTTGGGGAACAGGTTCAGCGCCTTGGCGGCCAGGTTGATCATGAACATGCACAAGAGTCCGGCACCCACCGACAGTTTTCCCACCGGCGTCACCATCTGGAATTGCGCCGCCATGGCGGCCAGCACCACGAAGGCCGAGGCGCCGAGCAGTGAGTGCGTCCCTTGGCGGTGCCCACCGCTGGCTTTCTCGATGCCCACGGCAATCACATTGGACAGTGGCGGCAGCGAGTTGGCGATGGTGCTGTGCCGGTGGTCCCAGTCGCATACCAAGGCCGTTCCCGCCGTCGCCATGGCGCCAATCAGGATTCCAGTGGCATCCAGCGGGTACCAGCCGAGCGCGTAGGGGCCGGTTGAGGCAATAGCTATCCACGCCGCGGCTCCCGACGCGGCGTGGTGTCCTCCCATCATTCGCCTAGCCTGCCTTCACGGGGGCTTCGGCGAAGATCGCTTCGATGACGTTGTTGGCCCATTCCAGGATCTCGGCGTCCTGGAGGTCGCGTCCGCCGATCCGGGCCGTCTTGGGCTTGGGGATCAGCACGGCGTCGAGCGCAGGCTTGACCTGGGAGCCCGGGTACAT
>Ga0105244_10001306_pt1 | contig 20398 bp, 18 predicted proteins | sample KBSM44metaG_FD_80423 | JGI IMG/M metagenome (GOLD analysis project Ga0105244, IMG submission 80423) | Miscanthus rhizosphere microbial communities from Kellogg Biological Station, Michigan, USA - KBS M4-4 metaG | ecosystem: Host-associated > Plants > Roots > Rhizosphere > Soil | place... | reverse complement strand
GCCTGGTGTTCTACGGCTCGCGGCTATACGGCGACATGGGGCTGCAACTGGTGTTCATCACCGTTTCGTTCTATGGCTGGTACCAGTGGCTGCACGGGGATGATCGCCACGAACGGCTGGCGGTCACCGCGCTCGACGCGCGCGGCCGCTGGATCGCCGTGGCGGCGTGGCTGGCCGGCTTTGTGCTGCTGGCGTGGTTCCTCAAGGCCTATACCGATACCGACGTGCCGCGCTCCGATGGCTTCCTGACCGCCGGCAGCCTGGTCGGACAGCTGCTGCTGTCGCGCAAGAAGATCGAGAACTGGCATGTATGGATCGTTGTCGATGTGCTGTACGTCGGCCTCTATCTGCACAAGCACTTGATGCTGACGGCGATTTTGTACGCGGTCTTCGTCGGCATGGCGGTGGTCGGCCTGCGCACGTGGCAGCAGTCGGCCGGCATGGGGAGCGGCGGTGGCGGCGAAGGCGACGAAACCGGCGGCCGCAGGCTGGTACTGGAATGACATCGGCCGTCTTGCCGCTGCGCGTGGCGATACTGGGTACGGCTTCCTCTGGCAAGACCACGCTGGCGGCCGCGCTGGCGGAGCGCCATCGGACGGTGTGGGTGCCGGAGTATTTGCGGGAGTTCGTCGATGTGCAGGGGCGGGTGCCGGTGGCGGGGGACCAGTTTCACATCGCAAGCACCCAGCGTGAACGCGAGGACGCGGCGGCGCAGGCGGCGGGCGGGTATCTGTTCTGCGACACGGCGCCGTTGATGACGGCGGTCTATAGCCGTCATTATTTTGGCGGGATCGATGACCAGCTGGCGCGGCTGGCCGATGGGCACCAGGGCGACTATGCGCTGACCTTGGTGACCGCGCCGGATATCCCCTGGGTGGCCGATGGCTTGCAGCGCGAGTGCGAAGAGGTCAGCGTGATCATCAACCGTCTGCTGATGGAGGAGCTGGCGGCGCGCCGGATACCGTATGTGCTGGTATCGGGCGACCCGGAGCAGCGGTTGGCGCAGGTGGAGCGTGTATTGGCCCCGGTTACACGTAGGGCGGATTAGGCGGAACGCCGTAATCCGCCATCTTCGAGCCGCCGCCGAATCACGCTTTACAGATCGAACTGCGCCGACACCCGGAACGTACGCGAGGCACCCGGCATCAAATATCCGCCCAGATCCTGCGTCACATCGCGCCAATAGAACTTGTCCAGCGCGTTGTTCACACTGGCGCGCAGCGTGGTCGAGACGCCGCCGATGCGCGTGGCATACGACGCCCCCAAGTTCAGCACATGGTAGCTCGGCACGAACACCTGGTTCTCCGGATCGAATGCCTTCTTGCCCGAATACTGCCAGTTCGCGTTCACGCTCAAGCCTTCCACTTGCGGCACCGCATAATCCGCATACACCGACGATTTGAAAGCGGCGACGTTGGTCACGCGCTTGCCATCCAAACTGGCCAGGCCCGTATCGCTTTGCCTGGTGTTCAGCGCGGTGGCCGAAACGCCCACCGTCAGCTCGCGCGTGGCTCGGCCGTTCAACGCCATCTCCAGGCCACGGTTCCGGGCCTCGCCATTGCGAACGAAGAAATTCCCTGCATCGGTATATTCCAGCCCCTTGCGGATCTCGAACAGCGCGACGGTGGCGCTCAGGTCCGGACGGATATCGGCCTTGATACCGACTTCCACCTGCTTGGACTTGGACGGCGTCAGCGCCTGGCCTTCGTTCCTGGTCCGCATGGGCGCAACGCCGCCAAGCTCCAGACCCTGCGCGTACGAGGTGTAGAGCGAGACGTTGGGACGCAGGCTGTAGACCAGCGCCACGTTCGGCAGCCAGAAACCGGCGTCGGTGTTCGTATCCGGCAGCAGCACGCCATCGTCGTTGTATCCAACGTATTGCACCCGCTTGACCTGCACGTAACGCGCGCCGGCGTGCAGCTTGAGCTGCGCGTTCAAACTGACGATGTCCTGCGCGAACAGCGAGCGCTCGTTGCCGTGGCGGCGCTCCGCCACCGGACCGCTGGTGCCCGGCGCGGGCGCGACGACGACCGGGCGGTAGATGTTGCTGACGCCCGAATAGTCGTACAGGTAGTCGCCCCATTTGTCGCTGTTCTTCTGGAACGACGCGCCGCCGGTGAATTCATGCGCCAGCGCGCCGGTGGCGAAGCGGCCCTGCACCAGCGCCTGCACCGTCAGCGGCGACTTCTTCTCGCCCAGGCTGATGTAGTTGTAGACGTCGTAGTCGCCGTTGCCGCAGTAGCCGGGATACAGGTTTTGCTCGCCGCAGCCGTAAGGGAAGGCGGTGTAGTCGTCGCGCTTGAAGTGGTGCTGGTTGGCGCTGACCGTGGTGCTCCAGTCGGACGAGAACTTGTATTCGAAGCGCACGCCGATGTTGCTGGTGGTGGTTTCCACCGGACGGCTCCATGGTTGATCGTTGAGCATCGTGTCGGCGTCGACCAGCGGCAAGGTGGTGTTGTCCAGCAACTGGAAGCCCGGCGCGGTGACCTGGGATTTACGCTGGTAGTCGGCGTCGATCTGCAGCAGCGCCTGCGGCGAGATGCGCCAGTCGAAGGCGGCGGAGACGAACTTGCGGTTGCCGTCCGCCCCCTTGATGTAGGAGCGCAGGCGCTCGCCGGCCACGTTGACCCGATAGCCGAAACGGTCGTCCTCGAAACGGCCGCCGACATCGACGGCGCCGTACAATGTGCCGCGCTCGCGCGCCTCCAGCACGACGGTGCGCACCGGCGTGTCGGTCGGGCGTTTGGTGACGTAGTTGACGATGCCGCCCGGCGCGGAGACGCCGGCCTGCAGGCCGGACAGGCCCTTGAGCACTTCCAGGCGCTCCTTGTTTTCCAGCGGGATCTGGGTGTCGCCGGGGATCGCTATGCCATCCTTGCGGTAGCTTGAGGCGTTGTCGAGCTTGAAGCCGCGGATCGAGAACTGCTCGGCGTAGCCGACGGCGTTGTACGAGTCGCTCAGGCTGGCGTCGAATTTGGCCGCGTCGGTGGTCGAGCGGATTTGCAGGTCCAGCATCTGCTGCGACGTCAGCACGCTGACCGAGGCCGGCGTTTCCAGCAGCGGGGCGTTGCCGAAGCCGGCGACCGAGGCGGTGTTGGCGCGCACCTTGGTGGCGCTGACGATGACTTCCGGCATGGACTGCTCGGCGGCGGCCTCGACGGCCGAGTCGGCGGCGACGGCGGCGCCGGAAAATGCGTGGAACACCGCCAGGGCGATGACCGAAACTGCGAAATGTGGTGTGGACATGTCTGCTCTCTACTTGTTCTCGGCTGGAAGCCGCGGGGAGAGCCATCAAAGGAGGGGAGAACTACTTTGCGCTTTCCTTCGCTGGCATTATCCAGATCAGGTACGAAGGGTATCTCTCACCCGGAACAAAATGCCCAGGACCCCTAGCGAGCCGGCAGTGTATCACACCCGGCGCGGCGGCCGGCGCGCGCGAGATGGCGTGCGACGCGTTTTGCGCCGCGCCGATACACTTCGGGTTTGCGCCGCACGGCGCCAATGAAGCAGTCACAGCATGTGTGGAGGCGGCCGTATGTCCTGTTCGTCAGTGCATTTCGGCGCCACTTTGCTGGTTCGTGCTAGCGAAAGGAGTGGAATGAGGCAGTCGTATCATGAAGGAAGCTGGTTTGCGGTGCCGTTGCTCGATGGCGGCTACGGCTGGGGCTTGGTCGCGCGTTTGTCGCCGGGCAGCAAGATCATGCTGGCCTATTTGTTCGGGCCCAAGCTCGACAGGTTGCCGTCGATCGACGAACTCAACACTCTGCAGCCGCACGACGCCGTCAAGGTGCTGCGCGTGGGCGACATGGCGCTGGCCAGCGGCCATTGGCGCGTGCTGGGCGAAGCCGTCGACTGGAATCCCGCATTGTGGCCGATGCCGCAGTTCCTGCGCCGCGCCGACGCCTTGAAGCGGGCCTGGCGCGTGACGTATTCCGACAACGATCCAAGTCGTTCCGAACGGGAAGAATCCGTGCCCTACGATACGCCGGGCCTGGAGGCCGACTCGCTGTACGGCTACGGTTCGACCGAGTTGCTGCTGACCAAGTTGCTGGAGTCGCGCGAGCACCCGATCAACCGGAGCAACTGACGTTCCAGGCGGTGTATTCGCCACGGTGCTTGCGCACGGCGACGGTGGCGACAGTGTCGCGGTCGCTTTCAAACACCAGCCCGAACATCACCGGCGCGCCGGCCGTGGCGGCCGCCGGTTTCAGCGCGGCCAGCCGGAAGGTGAGGGCGCGTTGCCGTGCGCATTGGGAGTTGCCGGCGAACAGCAGACGCGCGCGCAGCAGCAGCTCGCGATGCTGCCTCAGCAGGGCCACCGCGTCCGCCGAAGGCACGGCCTGATTCATCAATACCGTATATCTGGCCGCCTGGCATGGAATGTTGGGTTGCGCCAGCCATACATACCATTGCGGCGCCTCGGCGGCGTCGGTCCAGCGTTCACCCTTGGGTTTGGCCGCGTCATAGACAAAGCTGGAGCGGATTTGCCGGCACAGATCCGGCGCCGAGCGGCGCGGCGCGGAGTCGACGCGGGCGATCACGCTCCACGGCTTGCCGCGCTGGCGTTCGATCTCGAACGCGGGTGCGAACAGCGGCGCGGCGCCCCATGGACGCTGCGGTTGCGCCGCATTGCGGGCGCGGAAAAAATCGTCGAAGGAGTCCCGCTCCTCCGCCATCGGCGCGCGCTGTTCGATGCGCGGCACGGGCGCGGCGAGCGTGCCGGCCGGCAGCACCGCCAGCACCACCGCGCCGGCGAAAACGCGTCGACGTATCGGACCTCCTCGCATCACACCGCCTTCATCGCGATCTGGATCACCAGCCCGCCGCCTTCGCGGTTGCTCAGGGTCAGCTCGGCGCCGTGGCGCAGCAGCACGCGGTCGACGATGGCCAGCCCCAGGCCGGCGCCGTTGGCCTGGCCGCGCGCGGCGTCGAGCCGCGTGAAGGGCTTGAGCAGTTGTTCGATCTGGTCGTCCGGCACGCCGCAGCCATGGTCCCCCACCTCGATGACGACGCGCCTGGAGGCGCCCACGCCCTTGACGGCGCACTTGATGTCGATCTCGGTGATGTCGGTGTCCGGCGTTTTTCCGTAGCGGCGGGCGTTTTCGACCAGGTTGTTGAAGACCCGTTTCAGATCGGTGCCGTTGCCCATCACGTGGGCGCCGGCGGCGATGTCGGTGCTCACGCGCACGTCCTGCAAACGCTCGGCTTCGTGCGCGGTGTCGGCCAGCAGCTCGCTGACGTCGACGTTGGTGAAGCTCGACGCCTCGGTCGGTTTGGCGTAGTCGAGGAATTGGCCGATGATGGCGTCCATCTGGCCGATGTCGGACTGGATGCCTTCGCGCGCTTCGTTCGACAGATTGGCCATCTCCACTTCGAGCTGCATGCGCGCCAGCGGCGTGCGCAGGTCGTGCGAGATGCCGGCCAGGATCACGGCGCGGTCGGATTCGACCTGCTGCAGCTGGTCGACCATCTGGTTGAAGCTGCGGTTGGCCTCCATGATTTCGGCCGGGCCGCTTTCCGGCAGCGGGTCCGGCCGCTTGCCCTGCGCGAAGGCGCGGGTGGCCTTGGTCAGGCGGCGCAGCGGCAGGTTGATCAGGCTGGAGATGAAGGCCGCGCCCAGCAGCGACACCACCGACACCACGCTGGCCCAGCCCAGCCACTGGATGCCGGTCAGGCCGCGTATGCGTTCGCGTTCGAGCATCAGCCAGTACTGGTCGTCGTCGATCTTGAAGCTGACCCAGAAGCCGGATACGCCGTTCACCTTGGCCGAGAAGCGCGTGTCCGCACCCAGCTTGGCCTTGACCAGCTTTTGGATGTCCGGCATCAGCGCGTTCTTCGGCGGTGGCTCGACCTTGTCGTCCTCCTCCAGCGGGAACACGCGGATGCCCTCGTTCGACACCAGGTCGAACAGCAGCTCGCGCCGCAGTTCGGGCGCCGAGTGGGTGAGGGCGGCGTGGGTGATGGTGACGACCGAGATCACCTGCGCGGAGATCTGCTGTACCTGCGGCTCGTGCTGCACCACGCTGATCATGCCGACCCACGCGGTCATGCTGGTCGTCGTCAAGGCGCCGAGCAGGAAGAAGGTGCGCCAGAAAAGGCCGCTTTTCATGCTGGCCAGCCGAAAAGCGAAACGGAACTTCGAAAGAGACTTCATGCGCATCTTCGCGGTTGTCGCGACTTAGCGCGGCTGCCCCTCCGGGATGAACACGTAGCCCAGGCCCCAGACGGTCTGGATGTAGAGCGGGCTCGATGGATCGGGCTCGATCAGTTTGCGCAGGCGCGAGATCTGCACGTCCAGGCTGCGGTCGAACACCTCGTATTCGCGGCCGCGCGCCAGTTCCATCAGCTTCTCGCGCGACAGCGGTTGGCGCGCATGGCGGGCGAATACTTTTAGTACCGAAAACTCGCCGGTGGTCAGCGGCACCGTCTCGCCGTTTTTCTTCAGCGTGCGCGTGCCGAGGTCCAGGATGAACTGGCCGAACTCGAACGATTGCGGCGTTTCCGACGGCGCGCCGGGAATCTCGTCAGGACCGCGCCGGCGCAGCACGGCGCCGATGCGGGCCACCAGTTCGCGCGGGTTGAACGGCTTGGGCAGGTAGTCGTCGGCGCCCATTTCGAGGCCGACGATGCGGTCCACGTCTTCGCCTTTGGCGGTCAGCATGATGATCGGCGTCTGGTCGCCGGCGCCGCGCAGACGGCGGCAGATCGACAGGCCGTCCTCGCCGGGCAGCATCAAGTCCAGCACCAGCAGGTCGTAGCGCTCGCGCAGCCACAGCTTGTTCATGGCGGTGGCGCTCTCGGCCGTGAAGACGTTGAAGCCTTGCTCGGTCAGGTAGCGCCGCAGCAGGTCGCGCAGACGAACGTCGTCGTCCACTACCATGATCTTGGCCTGGTGGCCGTGCTGGTTGGCGGAGTTGTTGCCGGATTCAGTCGTTGTGCTAGTCATTTGCTCTGTCAGAATTGTCTTATTGATGTTGCTATGGTAACGTCATATCCGTTTTGCGAAAACGTCTGTGACGACCCATTACAAAGTGTTACAAACTTTACCCAATTGGTCTTACCCCCTCGGTTAAAGCATCATACACTTCAAGCACGGATTCAGCTTTTTAGGAACATCATGTTCATCGATCACAAAAAAATACACGCGGCAGCAAGCGCATCTTTTTGCGTTCGATCCTCCATGGGTTCGTTATTGCTGTGCTGCGGTTTGTTGGGGGCGGGGCTTGCCTATGCCGAGCCCGGCGACGGACCGCGTCGCGAGGACAACCGTCCTCAGCAGGTGCAAATCCAGCGCCAGGCCGATCCGCGCCAGGCCGACCAGCAGCGCCAGATCGACCAGCGCAACAGCTACGAGGCCCGTGCCGAAGAACAGCGCCGCGCGATGCAGGAAGCCAGCCGCAACGCTGAAATGAACCGCCGTGTCGGCCGCTTGACGCCGGACGAGCGTCGCGATCTGCGCCGCCAGATCAACGAAGTGGGCCAGGACATTTACGCCAATCCGCCACGCCGCTAAGCGCCGGCCGGGACCGCCCCGGCCACGCTTGATACCATCCCCTCCATTGTTTTTGCTGCCTCCCGCGTGCGCCGCCAAGCCCTATTGACAGCCGTTTGACCTGTTAAATATCAAATTGTTATTGATCTGTGACAATAACATCACGCTTGTAGAGCTTTTACCACGAATACCGCTATCTTTTTCTTTGTCTGCGTGTAATATTAATTAATTGCACGCAATGCCCTTCGGCCGCGTGACGCCTGGAGGAAAATCGTGGTTCAAGACGTTGCACCCGCAGCGCCCTTTCCCGTTGACGAGCCATCGGCTTCCGACGCCGTCCTGCCTATCGGTTTGGTGCGCAGAACCGACGGCGTTTACATCGATGTCGGCCTGCCGCGGCCGGCGCTGATCGCCGCGATCAACCAGGTGTTCCGCGCCGGCTACTATCTGCCGGGCCTCAATTATCCATTGATGATCAAGGCGCTGTACGGTGTCGGCCCCGATCTGGGCGCGGCCCAGGCGCTGCGCCTGTGCGGCGACGTGCGCCTGTTCGATCCGCTGCGCGTTCCGCTGTACAAAAATCCCAAGATGGGCCACGGCTACGCCGAGTACTACTTCGAGCCGCTGTATCTGGACGAGGAGGTGCTCCCCGACGGCACCGTGATCCCGGAACGCCAGACCCGCCTGGACGTGGACGAATTTGTCGCCGACATGTGGCTCAAGGGCATACAGTTCGGTATCGACGTGGCGGCGGTGGCGACGGCGATGGCGGCCTCCAAGCCGGACCGCATCACCTTCGCCACCGATCTGGAACCGCTGCCTGGACAGAACGCGACCGTGATGGAGGTGTCGTCCGATCTGCACCGCAGCGACGCGCCCAAGGCGCGCGCCGACGGCCGCATCGATCTGCAAAGTTTTCAGAACCGCTTCCCGCAAATCAAAGCGAATGTCAGGCTGCTGAAAAAAGTGCCGGCGGTGCCCGGCCAGCCGGGCTTCGACCTGTCCGGACGCATGACGGCGCCGGAACCGCCGCAGGACCTGACCCTGCGCTTTTATGCCGGCGACGGCACCGAGGCGCAAACGATTGGGGACGACGAGTATCTGGTGTCCACGCGCGAGGGCTTCCTGAGCGTGGACTCGAAGTCCAACCGCATCTCCATCACCGACAAGATCGTCAGCCTGGAAGGCGTGAGCGGGCGCACCACGGGCAACCTGCAGCTGGCGGGCGCCTACGAGGAATACGGCGACGTGCAGGAACAGCGCGACGTCACCGGCGGCGACATCACGGTGCACGGCAACGTCTACGGCAATATCCATTCGCGCGGCGGCGTGGTGGTGCTGGACCAGAACCTGGTCAGCGGCAGCGTGCAGAACGCGCTGGGCTCGATCAGCATCGCCGGCGTGGCGTCGAATTCGGTGATCCACACCAGCGGCGGCACGATCACGATAGGGCGCGCCGAGAATTGCGTCATTTCCGGCAGCAGCGTCAAGATCGAGGAGGCCTCCAATTGCGAGATCGTCGCCGACGAGGTGTTGATCTCGGTGGCCGAGGGCTGCGCGGTGGCCGGGCGCAACGTGGAAATCGAAAGCGCCGGCCCGCGCCGCCGCACCGAGATGGTGATCCATGTGCTGGTGCGCGACGTGAAGCGGTTCGACGACGAGATCGCCGAACTCGATGTGCGCCTGACCGACTTCGCGCAGACCATCGAGGCCGCCGAGCAGGAGGCCGCGCGCATCGCCGCGCTGCCGGACGTGCGCCGCTATCTGGCGTTGGCGGTCAAGCTGCGCACCCAGGAGCTGACCTTGACGCCCGAGCAGGGCCAGTTCCTGCGCAAGATCGCCGACGCCGTGGCGACCGAGATCCAGGCGATCGAGCAGTTGAAGACGGAGATCCAGGTCGCCCGGACGCAGCAAACCCTGTTGCGGGACCGGCTGGCGCGGGTGATCGAGCAGAAGGTGGCGGCGGCCGGCGTGGCGCGCTGCGGCCTGCACATGGTCAACGGAGAAACCATGGTGCGCACCATGCCTTTCGCGGCCGACGGCGTGTCGTTGACGCTGCTGCCTCCCAAGGAGATCAAGCAGCGCCTGCGCGGCACGCCGAACGGCGGCGAGATGCTGTTCTGCGACAGCGCCGGATCGCTCGACTGGCACCTCGACCCCCGCGCCAGGGCATCGGCCGATTAGCCGCCCGCTTGCCTGCAAGGCGACGCGCGCGCACAATGCCGTGCGTTCATGCTAATCTATAAATAACATTAAAAAAGTGAAGGGGCGCCGGCTCCGACGTACATCTTTGTGGGGACTACCGTGTCAGACGACGCAACGACGCTGGAACATACTGCGGAAGGTGATTTGCCCGCGGCGATCGTCAAGCGCGATGACGGCGTTTATTTCGATGCCGAGGCGACGGCGGTATCGTGCGTCGCGGCCGTGGGCCAGGTTTTTCTCGGCGGGGCCTACTTCGCGGGCCTCGACTACGCCGTCTTCACCAGGATGCTTTACAACTGCGGCCCCGAGCTGCCGGCCGGCCTGGCCGGCAAACCGCTCTTGCGCTTCGCCGACAGCATCGAGCCGTTTCACACCGTGCGCCGCGCCCTGTACAAGACCGTCAAGATCATCGCCGGCGAGGCCGAATACTATTTCGAGCCGGTGTTCTTCGAGGTCCCCGACCTGCCGCCGCAGCCGGCGCGCCTGAAGTTCGACGAATTCGTCGCCGACATGTGGGGCAAGGGCATACGCTTCGGTATCGACGCGCCGGCCGTGCGCGACGTCATCGTCAGCGGGCGCCTTGCGCGCATTATCGTCGCGCGCCGGCTCAACGCCGTGCCGGGGCGCGACGCTACCATCGTGGAAGTATCGCGCAATATCCACCGCAGCAACGCGCCGCGCGAGACGCCCGACGGCAAGCTCGATCTGCAGACCTTCCAGAACCGCTTCCCGCAGGTCAAGCCCAATGTCAAGCTGCTGCGCAAGGTGCCGCGCACGCCAGGCGTGCGCGGCTTCGAGTTGTCCGGCGCCGTCCTGGAGCCGGCGGTGCCGCGCGATATCGAACTGACCTCCGTGGCCGGCGCCGGGACGGTCATCGAAAACCTGCGCGACGGCGAGTACCTGGTGTCGGCGGTCGAGGGCTTCCTGAGCGTGGAACCGGGCAGCAAGCGCATCTCGATCGGTCCGAAGATCATCAGCAGGGAAGGGGTGAGCGCCCGCACCACCGGCAATCTGCAGTTGACCGGCGAGTACGAGGAGTTCGGCGACGTGCAGGACCAGCGCTCGGTCGACGGCGGCAACATCACCATCCACGGCAACGTCTTCGGCAATATCAGCTCGCGCGGCGGCGACATCGTCCTGGGCCGCAATCTGATGGGCGGCACCGCCATCAACGCCGAAGGAGCGATCCGGGTCAAGGGCGTGGCGTCCGGCGCGGTGCTGCAGACCAAACGCGGCGAGGTGGCGCTGGCGCGGGCCGAGAGCTGCATCATCTCCGGCACGCGGGTGGTGATCGGCGAGGCGAGCAACTGCGAGATCATGGCCGACGAGGTGATCATCAAGGTGGCCGAGGGCTGCGCGATCGCCGCCCGCAAGATCGAAATCATCCACGCCGGCCCGCGCAAGCAAAGCGAGATGCTGCTTTACACGCTGGTGCCGGATGTGACGAAGTTCGACAGGAAGATCGCCGAGCTGCTGCCCAAGGTTTCGCAGGCGCTGCGCGATGCCGAGCAGCGCAAGGCCGAGATGGACGCCATCACCGGCCAGCCGGAGGTGCGCAATTATCTGAACCTGGCAACACGGGTGCGCAAGCGCGAGGTGATACTGACCACGGAGCAGGAACCCTTGTTTCACAAGATGGCGACGGCGGTGGGGCCGTCGCTGCGCGCGGTCGCCAAGATCTCGCTGGCGATCAAGGCGGCGCAAGCGCAGCAGGAGCAGGCGCGGGAAGAAGTCAGCCAGGTGGAGCGCGAGAAGAGCGCGCTGATGAACGGTTCGCGCTGCACCGTCCACATGCTGACCGGCGACGTGCTGGCGCGGACGATGAGTTTCGTGCCGGACGGCCCGCCGCCGTACGACCGCCCGCCGAAGGAACTGAAAGCCAAAGTGCGCGGCGCCGACGCCGGCATGACGAAAATCTTCTCCGGCCACGTTGGCCCGATCAACTGGACACTATCCGGCGACTCCTAACCCCGCCGCAACGCCCCGACCAACTCCCTCACATGAACCGGCAACGCCGCATGATCGCGCAAGCAGATCAGCAGCTTGCGATCCGCCCAATCGTCGTTCAACGCCACCACCCGCAGCGCCTCCAAATCCGAGCTGCGCCGCGCCGCCGCCTCCGGCAATATCGCCACACCGGCCCCGCTGGCGACCATCCGGCAAACCGCCTCGAAGCTGCGCAACCTGATTTTGCAATGCATTTTGCGCCCCAGCCGCGACGCCTGCTCGGCCGCGTACTGCTGCAAGGCGCTGTCGCCCGCCAAACCGATGAAGTCCTGATCCAGCACGTCGGCGAACAGCACTCCGCGCCGTTTGCCGATCCGCTGGGCCAGCGGATGTTTGCGCGCCATCACCAGCACCAATGGATCGTCACGGAACGGCAAGGTTTGCAGCGCCGCGCTGTCCACCGCGTCGGTGACGATGCCGATATCGGCCGCGCCGTCGGTGACGGCCCGCACGATGTCGCGGCTGAGCCTTTCCTCCAGATCGATGCTCAGTTGCGGATGGCCGGCCAGGAAGCCGGCCAGCGCCTCCGGCAGGAACTCGGTCATGGCCGAGGTGTTACAGAGCAGGCGCACCTGTCTTTTCAGGCCCGAGCCGAATTGGGCCAGGTCCGCGCGCATGTCGTCCAGCTGGCGGGCGATGGCGCGCGCGTGATGGAGCAGCGCGCGTCCCGCCTCCGTGGGCTCGGCGCCGCGACGTCCGCGCTCCAACAGCGCCAGGTTCAAGCCTTCCTCCATGCCGTGGATGCGCGCGCTGGCCGAGGGCAGCGACAGGTGCGCCAGCTTGGCGCCGGCGGTGATGCTGCCGCTCTCGGCGATATGGACGAATAATTTCAGGTCGATCAGGTCGAAGCGCATGGTCCAGCCTACGGATAATGTGAAGTCAGGCTAAGTATATTCCACATTCCCAGGCAAGCTCCCGGAGTGCAGAATAGCCCCCATGACTACATCGACACTTTTTATCGCATTGGTTTTTGTGCTGGCCGGCCTGGTAAAAGGCGTCACGGGAATGGGCCTGCCGACGGTGGCGATGGCCCTGCTGACATTGACCTTGCCGCCACTGGAAGCGGCGGCGCTACTGATCGTGCCTTCGGCTGTGACGAATGTATGGCAGCTGGCCACCGGGCCGGCGCTGTATCCGCTCTGGCTGCGCCTGCGGCCCCTGCTGGTGGCCGTGTGCGTGGGCACGGCCGCCGGAGGATTGCTGCTGTCGTCGCCACCACCGCCCGACGATTTCATCGCTTCCGGCGCTGCTGGCGTGTCCGGCGGCGCCTGGGCGCCGTTGGTGCTCGGGCTGGCGCTGGCCGCCTACGGCGCATTGGGTTTGAGCGGCTGGCGCGGACGCGTGGCGCCGCGCGCGGAGCCGTGGGCCGGGCCGCTGGCAGGCGCCGCCACCGGCGTGCTGGCTGGCATAACGGGAGTCTTCGTCATGCCGGTCGCTCCCTATCTGCAAGCGCTCAACCTGGAGAAGGACGATCTGGTGCAGGCGCTGGGATTGGCCTTCACCGTCTCGACGCTGGCGCTGGCCGTGGTCTTGACCTGCAGGGGAAACTGGCAGGTGTCGGCCGCCGGCGGGTCGGTGCTGGCGCTGCTGCCGGCCGGCGCGGGCATGATGCTGGGGCAGTGGCTGCGCGGGCGCATGCCTGCGGCGGTATTTCGTCGATGCTTTTTTGTCAGCCTGCTGGCGCTGGGCGCGCATCAGTGCCTGCGCGTCGCTATAGGGTGATTTTGCCGCGCAGTTGTTTGCGCTCGCCGTCCTTGGTTTTTCCATCCAGCCTGCGGCGCTGCGAGCCGCGCGTCGGCTTGGTGGCGCGCCGCACGGTGGGCAGCACCGCGATGCTGTCGACCAGTTCCTGAAGGCGCCTCAGGGCATCCTCCTTGTTGGCTTCCTGGCTGCGCGACTGCTGCGCCTTCAATACCACCACGCCGTCCTTGGTGATGCGGCTGTCGCGCATCGCCAGCAGGCGCTCCTTGATATGCTCGGGCAGCGAGGACGCTACGATATTAAAACGCAGGTGCACCGCGCTGGAGACCTTGTTGACGTTCTGTCCCCCCGGTCCCTGCGCGCGGATCGCACTGAGCTCCACGTCGTTCATATCTATTAGGTTTGTCATTGGATTGCCCGCACTCTTTGTCGCATTGTAGCAAACGGCCGCCGGCCGCCGGGCTAACGTTGATGCCAATCAATCCCGCCCCGTAAGCGCGCGGTTAGGATGATTCATGCCTGTTACCGCACGTCAATAGACGAAAGGATGATCATGATTCTCTCGAAGATGCAAGCCATGAATGCCAACGCCGTCAACGGCGCCAAGCGCCCGCCCGACAACGGGGCGCAGCAGTATCTCGTGTTCCGGCTCGGCGGCCTGGATTATGCGCTGGACTTCAGCAAGGTGCAGGAACTGCGTCCGTTGAAGGAGCTGGAACGCTTCGCCTCGGACGGCGAGATTATCAGCGGGGTGGCGGTGTCGCGCGGCGTGATCATGCCGATCGTCGACATGCGCATCGCCTTCGGTCCGCGTCCGCCGGCGCACGACCCGCTGACGGATGTGATCATCCTCAAGCTGTCGACCTGCGTGATGGGGATGGTGGTCGATGGCGTGACCGATATCGTTTCGCTGACGCTCGACGAGTTGCTGCCCATACCCGGCACCGGCGCCGGGACGGCGCCGCCGGTGGATTACCTGCTCGGCCTCGGAGAGGTCGACGGGCGCCGCCTGATCGTGGTCGACATCGACAGGCTGATGTCGATCCGCAAAGTGCCGGTCGGCGCCCGCCAAGCCGCCTGAGCGCCCGCGCGGGCGGGCTCGATCAGGCCAGCGCTTCGAGCTGCTCCTGCAATTCCAGCCATTCCGCTTCCAGCTGGCCGAGGTCCTTGGTGAAGAAGCTCTGATCGGCCAGCAGCTGTTTCAGCTTGGCCTTGTTGGCCGCTTCGTAGATCGAAGACTCGCCCAACTGGGCATCCACATCCGCTTTCTGCGCGCTGCGCTTGGCGATTTGATCGTCCAGGCGCTTGATCTTTTGCTCCAGCGGCTTGCGCAGCGCGGCCAGGCGCTGACGGTCCTCGGCCTGCTGGCGCTTCTGGTCCTTGCTGGCTGCCGGCGCGGCGGCAGCCGTTGGCGTGGCGACCGGCGAGACCACCGGGAAGTCCGTCTTGTTGGCCTTGCCGGCGGCGGGCAGCACGTCGGTGCCTTTCCCCAGCTTGGTCTTGAACAGCCAATCCTTGTAGTCGTCCAGATCGCCGTCGAACGGCTGCAGCTTGCCGTCGGCGACGATGATGAATTCGTCGGTGGTGGCGCGCAGCAGGTGGCGATCGTGGGATACCACGACCAGCGTGCCTTCGAACTGCGCCAGCGCTTCGGTCAGCGCTTCGCGGGTTTCCAGGTCCAGGTGGTTGGTCGGTTCATCGAGCAGCAGCAGGTTGGGGCGTTGCCAAACGATCAGCGCCAGCGCCAGGCGGGCCTTCTCGCCACCGGAGAACGGCGCGATCGAGCTGGTGACCATGGTGCCGGGGAAGTTGAAGCCGCCCAGGAAGTTGCGCAGTTCCTGTTCGCGCACGGTTGGAGCGATCTTCGCCAGGTGCCACAGCGGCGATTCGTCGTGGCGCAGCATCTCCACCTGGTGCTGGGCGAAGTAGCCGATGTTCAGGCCCTTGCCGATGGTGGCGTCGCCGGTCAGCGGCGCCAGTTCGCCGGCGATGGTCTTGATCAGCGTCGATTTACCGGCGCCGTTCACGCCCAGCAGGCCGATGCGCTGGCCGATCTGCAGCGAGAACTTGATGTTGTTGACGATGGTCTTGTGCGTGATTTCGCCGGTCTGTTCGTTCTCGATCTTGTAGCCGGCGTCGACATCCTCCATCACCAGCAGCGGATTCGGAGCGCTCAGCGGCTCGCGGAATTCGAACGAGAATTCGGCGGCGGCGCGCAGCGGCGCCAGTTCTTCCATCTTGGCCAGCGCCTTCATGCGGCTTTGCGCCTGGCGGGCCTTGGAGGCCTGCGCCTTGAAGCGGTTGACGAACGATTCCAGGTGGGCGCGCTTGCGCTGCTGCTTTTCCAGCGCGCCGGCGGCCAGGATCATTTGCGCCGCGCGCTGACGTTCGAACGACGAGTAGTTGCCCGAATAGCGTTTCAGTTTGCGTTCGTCGATGTGCACCACCACGTTGACCACTTCGTCGAGGAAGTCGCGATCGTGGGAGATGATCAGCAGCGTGCCGGCGTAGCGTTTGAGCCAGTCTTCCAGCCAGATGATCGCGTCCAGATCCAGGTGATTGGTCGGTTCATCGAGCAGCAGCAGGTCGGAAGGGCACATCAGCGCCTGCGCCAGATTCAGGCGCATGCGCCAGCCGCCGGAGAAGCTGGCCACCGGCTGCTGCATCTGGTCGAGCGTGAAGCCCAGGCCGAGCAGCAGCTGTTCGCCGCGCGACTGCACGGTGTAGGCGTCGGCGTCGGCCAGCGCGCTGTAGATTTCGCCGATGGCGATGCCGTTTTCCGACGATTCGGGTTCCGATTCGAGGCGTGCCAGTTCCGCTTCCAGCTTGCGCAGGGTGACGTCGCCGTCGATGGCGTAGTCGAGGGCCGCGCGGTCCAGCGGCGGCGTTTCCTGCGCAACGTAAGCGACGCGCCATTTGGCCGGGAAGTCGATTTCGCCCTGGTCAGGGTGCAGCTCGCCGCGCATCATCGCGAACAGGCTCGATTTGCCGGCGCCGTTGGCGCCGATCAGGCCGATCTTGTCGCCCGGATTCAGTGTGACATCGACTTGTTCCAACAGCGGCTTGGTGCCGCGCATCAGACTTACTTGTATAAAGCGGATCATCTTGTTCTTCTACGTTTGAACCCCGGCGAACCGGGGTACGGGTTTGGTTTACAGTTTGAGCTGGTCGGCGGTCAGCAGGAAGACCATGTCGTCGCCGGCACTGGTGGTGAGCCAGGTCAGGCCCAGCGCGCCGAAGGCGGCTTCGGCGAATTCGCGCTCGTTGCCGATTTCGACGATCAGGATGCCGTCATCGGTCAGGCGCTCGGCGGCGCCGGCGACGATCTTGCGCACCAGGTCCATGCCGTCGCTGCCGCCGTCCAGCGCGATTTGCGGTTCGGCCAGGTATTCCTTCGGCAGCTTGGACATCGAGCCCGAATTGACGTACGGCGGATTGGTGATAATCAGGTCGTACTTCTTGTCCGGCACATTGGCGTACAGGTCCGACTGGATCAGGGTCAAGCGGTCTTCCAGCTTGTAGGTGGCGACGTTTTTCTTCGCCACTTCCAGTGCGTCGGCCGAAATGTCGACCGCGTCGACATGGGCGTCCGGGAAGGCGTCGGCCAGCATGATGGCCAGGCAGCCGGAACCCGTGCACAGCTCCAGGATGTTGGCGATGTTGTCAGGCTGGTTGACCCACGGCGCGAAGTAGTCGGGGATCAGTTCCGCGATGAAGGAGCGCGGCACGATGGTGCGCTCGTCGACGTAGAAGCTATAGGTGCCCAGCCACGCCTCGTTGGTGATGTAGGCGGCCGGCACGCGGTCGACGGTGCGGCGGTCGATCACCGCCAGCACGGACGCGACTTCCTCCGGCAGCAGGCGCGCGTCCAGGAACGGCTCCAGCTTGTCCAGCGGGAGCTTGAGCGTGTGCAGGATCAGGTAGGCCGCTTCGTCGAAGGCCTCGACGCTGCCGTGGCCGAAAAACAGCTGGGCGGTGTTGAAGCGGGTGACGGCGTAGCGCAACAGGTCGCGCGGCGTGGTGAAAGGAGTCGTGTTCATGGTTATCTCGGTAAAACGGTAATCGGTTCGCGCACGCCGCGCGGGCAGCCGGCCCGTGAATCAGGCCAGCAGGTTTTCCAGGGTACGGCGATAGATATTCTTCAGCGGATCGACAAAACGCAGCTCGATATGCTCGTCGATCTTGTGGATACTTGCGTTGGGAGGCCCGAATTCTATCACTTGGGGGCAGATCTGAGCGATAAAGCGTCCATCCGAGGTGCCGCCGGTGGTCGACAGTTCGGTGTCGACGCCGGTTTCCGACTTGATCGCCGCCGACAGCGCGTCGCTCAGGGTGCCGCGCGGGGTCAGGAACGGCAGGCCGCTCAGCGCCCATTTCAGGTCGTAGTGCAGATCGTGCTTGTCGAGGATCGCGTGCACGCGGCGCTTCAGTTCCTCGTGGGTGCTGGCGGTCGAGAAGCGGAAGTTGAAGTCGATGACCATCTCGCCGGGGATGACGTTGTTCGCACCCGTGCCGCCGTTGATGTTGGACATTTGCCAGGACGTCGGCAGATAGTATTCGTTACCGGTGTCCCAAACCTCGGCCACCAGCTCGGCCAGTGCCGGCGCGGCCAGGTGGATCGGGTTCTTGGCCAGCTGCGGGTAGGCGATGTGGCCCTGCACGCCCTTGATCGTCAGCTTGCCCGACAGCGAGCCGCGACGGCCGTTCTTGATCACGTCGCCCAGCGTCTCGTCGGAGGTCGGCTCGCCGACGATGCAGTAGTCCAGCGTCTCGCCGCGTTCCTTGAGCATGTTACAGACGATGACGGTGCCGTCGGTGGCCGGGCCTTCCTCGTCGCTGGTGATCAGGAAGGCGATCGAGCCTTTGTGGTCGGCGTGGGCCGCGATGAACTCCTCGCAGGCGACGACGAAGGCGGCGATCGAGGTTTTCATGTCGGCGGCGCCGCGTCCATACAGCTTGCCGTCGCGGTGGGTCGGGGTGAAGGGCTGCGAGCGCCATTGTTCGACCGGGCCTGTCGGCACCACGTCGGTGTGGCCGGCGAACACCAGCAGCGGCGCGGTCGTGCCCTTGCGCGCCCACAGATTGGTCACGCCATTCGATTCGATCACTTCGTAGACAAAGCCCAGCGGCGACAGCAAGTCGATCAGGTGCTGCTGGCAGCCTTTATCGTCCGGGGTGACAGAGGAGAGGGCGATCAGTTTTTCGGTCAGCGCCAGGGTCTTGGAAGGTGTCATGGTGAAGGTCAGAGATTGAAAATTTGTTTGTACTGGGCGTCGGAGAAGCTGACGGCGAAGGTGCCGTCCTTGTCCAGCACGGGGCGCTTGATCACGGAAGGGTTCTCCAGCATCAGCGCGATGGCCGATTCGTCATCGACGATGGAGGCCTTGCGCTCGTCGGACAGGGCGCGCCAGGTCGTGCCTTTTTTATTCACCAGCACATCGCGCGATAGGTGATTGAGCCAGCCGGCGACGATTTCGCGGGTCAGTCCCTGCTTCTTGAAGTCGTGGAAGGTGAATTCCTGCTGCCGGTCGGCCAGCCATACGCGGGCTTTTTTGACGGTGTCGCAGTTGGGGATGCCGTAAAGGGTGGTTTTCATGTGCGTGCGGTGTCGGGCGAAAGGCCGACAGAATACCATGGGCCGTCGGAGGAGGGTACGGCCGGGCGTCACGCGGGGGCGGCGCTGGTATAACAATTTGATATTGCCACTTATCGAATTGGCATTGGTGGTCAGCCGATCCGCTGCCTAATATGGATCGGTTGTCGTACAACTATCAGGAGCCGTGGGATGGAATTGCCGAACAAGCCGACCAAAGAACAGATCCGTCAGTATATGAGCGAGCGTTTGACGCAACAGTGCTCGCCGCCGTCGACCGGGGATATCCGCCGGCAGCTTGGTTGGGGTTTGGTGCCGTCCACCGAGGAAGACCGTCCGCCGTCCGACCCGCAGCCACGCCGCTGACCGGAGTATCCTGTTCAGGTGTTGAGCGTGAACTCGGTGAAGGACGCCTCGTCGGGCGGCGGCTTGGTCTCCGGTTCGGCCTTGGCGGTCTTGCTGTCAGGGCCATTATTCAGTAGCCACAGCAGGTTGGTGGCCGAATCGGCGTTCGCCAGCGCCTCCTCCTGGTTGATCAAACCATCCTGCACAAGCTTGAGCAAGGCCAGCTCGAACGACTGCGAGCCAGGCGACAGGCTTTTCTCCATCGCTTCCTTGATCTGGCCGATGTCGCCTTTTTCGATCAGGTCCGAGATGTAGCGGGTATTGACCATCACTTCCACCGCCGCCGTGCGGGTGCCGCCGTTGATCGAGCGGACCAGCCGCTGCGAGACGATCGCCTTGACCGTCGACGACAGGTCCTGCAGCAGCGCCGCGCGGTTCTCGATCGGGTAGAAACTGATAATACGATTTAGCGCGTTATAGCTGTTGTTGGCGTGCAGGGTGGCCAGCACCAGGTGGCCCGACTGCGCGTAGGCCAGCGCCGCCGCCATGGTCTCCTTGTCGCGGATCTCGCCGATCAGGATGCAGTCCGGCGCCTGGCGCATCGAATTGCGCAGCGCCGTGGAGAAATCCTTGGCGTCGCTGCCGATCTCGCGCTGGTTGACGATCGACTTTTTATTCTTGAACAGGTACTCGATCGGGTCTTCCAGGGTGAGGATGTGGCCCGAGCGCAGTTCGTTGCGGTAGTCCAGCATTGAGGCGATGGTGGTCGACTTGCCGGAACCGGTCGAGCCGACCAGCAGCAGCAGGCCGCGCTTTTCCATGATCAGGTCCGACAATACCGGTGGCAGACCCAAATCGGCCAGCACGGGAATGGAGGCGGGGACGAAGCGGAACACGGCGGAGATGGTGCCGCGCTGCTTGAAGGCCGACAGGCGGAAGCGGCCCAGGTTCGCCACCGATACGCCCATATTGAGCTCATTGGTGACGGCCAGTTCGTCCATCTGCGCCGGGGAGGCGATTTCGGCCAGCATCGATTCGATGTTGCCCGGTTCGAG
>Ga0105244_10001303_pt1 | contig 20424 bp, 29 predicted proteins | sample KBSM44metaG_FD_80423 | JGI IMG/M metagenome (GOLD analysis project Ga0105244, IMG submission 80423) | Miscanthus rhizosphere microbial communities from Kellogg Biological Station, Michigan, USA - KBS M4-4 metaG | ecosystem: Host-associated > Plants > Roots > Rhizosphere > Soil | place... | reverse complement strand
TGCGATCACGTAGGCCGACGGGTGCTGCAGCTTTGAACTGCTGGCTACAGCCTCCCAATCGATCCCGGCCGCAATGCGCCCGCTGAAGGCAGGGCAGTACGCACGCATATGCGCGACGATTGCTGACAGTTTCATTTTGGGTACCGAGTGGGGTTACTTCAGTGCAGCGGCAAAACCGGCTGCGAGGATGGCCTGGACCTGCGACTTGGAGTCCTCCAGGGCGTCGACCATGTAGTTACCGCGAGGGGTAATGCGCCAACCAAGCGAGCGCCGAGCCGCCAGCGCAAGCGCACGCTCGCCCTTGCGTCGTCGGTTCGCCTTCCCCCTACCCTCACCCGGCGCCAGCTTCCCTAGCCGTCGACCCTGCTTGACCCCGTAATGCAGGTAAGCCGGGTAAAACTCTCTCATCGCACTGGTTTTACGTGGTGCGACTCGCACCAGAAAGCCAGCTCGGGACACCTTGAAGCCGATCGACTCAAGCGTTGCACCTGTTCGATTGACCGGGTACCCATCCTGCTCCTTTCCAAGCGCCAGGTTCATCTGCGCCCGCTGGGCCACCAGGCGTCCGACTTTACGCATCGTCGCCCGGACCTTCGACATGTTAAAGGCATCCCGCCCGAAATTGTCGAAGCCGTCGAAGTGCACGTACGTTTCGATTGATGCGCTGTTAGACATAGATACCTCCGCCCGATACGATCGCTCCAAGCAGCTCCACCTCAAGCATCGTGAAACGGCCAGAACCATTGAGGTCTGCCACACGCTTGGCGCGGTAGACCTTGCGGCCATGCACTACCTCATGATCCTCGGTCATACCTTCGAGCATGCGAAAGGTGATGCGGTGGGTGACCCTAATGTCGGTCTGAATCCCACCGACAAACACGGCGGTACCTACCGGCTCGATCTTCGCCCAGCGCCAAACTTCACCGGAGAACGCGGAATCAACTCCAGCCTCACCAGCAGGGCGATCAGTGCGCAACCTGATCAATACCCGGCGATTAAGCTCGCCCGAAGCGGGCTCCCTGATCGCCATGGCTAGAACCTCGGAGGGACTGTGATATCCGCTAGCAGGTGGTCAAGGAAAGAGCTGGGCAACTCAGTGAGCGCCTGCCCCACCACCAGCATTCCGCGGTGCGTAAAGGCGGTCTCCGCAGCCATGAGCAGCCAACTGCGCACCCCAGGGTACGCCTCCAGATCGACGCCAGCGCGGTAGCGAATCCGCAAGCGCCCTGCTGGACGACCGCCTGGGAACTCCAGGTAGCTTTCCTTGCCACCCTGGCGAAGCTCCACGGCCCCGGCGTAGGGTTCCCCTACGCTCGATTCACCCAGGACCAAGACGGATTCGATTGCGACCACCTGGCCAACATCCAGCGCATGGCCCGACGGATACGACGTCGGCCAATCCTCTTCGTACTGTGCTTCACGGATACCAGCCCCCGCCCTTGACTCTCCCTGGCTCGTCACGCCAGGGATGATGATGTCGTTGATCAGTTCTGGCTGCAGATCCTCGGGCTCAGCCCGGCATTGAAACGCGATCTGCTCCAGCGTCAGCACGGGCGCCCCCGTGTAGGCGATGCGACGCGCCACGATCAGGGCTTGTCGTCATCGTCGCCGCCATCAGAATTGGCGTCGTCGGGACCAGGCTCACCGCCGGCACCACCACCGGCATTTGGATCTGTAGCGGCCGGGCCGGGCTGCCCTTCGCCGCCACCCGCCTTACCGACCGGTGTCTTCGGCTTGGAGGCAGCTTTGGCCTTTTTCGCGTCGACCAGCTCAGCGCGCTCGCCATCGATAAGCGACTGCGCCACATCTTCTTCGAAGCCGGCAACCTCACCCTTGCTGTAACCACGCCAAGATCCGGTGAACTTCACAATTACTCGTGCCATCAGCACATCCTCAAAAAACGGCCCCAGCCCATGCAGGGGCCAGGGTTTACATGCCGGCGCCCCACTTGACGGCTGTGGCCACCACGATGCTTTCCACGTGGCGAGGACCGAAGTCGTGCTTGGCAATCACGCGGATCAACGTCTGGTTGCGCTGGAACGAGCTGACCATGTTGCCCTCGCCGTCCTTGTAGGAAGCCTCGTTGCTGAATGCCAGGGTCAGGTTCATGTCCTCGCCAATCATGCAGTCGGCGAAGTTCACGAAGTAGATCTCGGTTTCATCGCCGTCAGCGCCCAGGTTGACCGGGATCTGGTTGCTCAGACCGACTGGGTAGCCTTTCAGCATGCCCTGATCAATCTCGGGGTAGGCCTTGTTGCCGTTGCCATCACGCAGCGATTGCAGCCAGCGCAGGACACGCGGAGCCATCAACCAACCGCACGACTTCATCATCACGTTCGCCGTTTCGAGGCGCAGCATCATGCCGCCCAGGAACAGGTCAATCTTTTCCAGCGTAATGCCGGCCAAGAGCGGGGCTGGCAGAACGTTGAAGGCTGGAGCCCAGTGGCGCAGGCCTTTAGGGAGCACTCCCGAACCGTCGGCACGAATAAAGTGAAGATCCTCGGAAAGACCCATGCTCACGGTCAGGTCGTTCGCAACGATGCTATCGACGCGTGGGTTGACGCCGCTCATCGCCAGCAGGTCGTTGGAGATCGGCACGATCGCGGCCGCAGTCTTCGCGGTCAGCTTGGTATCCGCGAAGGTCATCCCGGTGATCGGGATATCGGTATCGCTACCGATGTAAGTCACCACGGTGTTGCCGGTGATTCGCGGCATAGTCAGGTTGCCGTTGTTCAACGGCAGGCTGGTGACCCCCATCTTGCGAACGATCGATACCGGACGCAGCGACTCGATGATGTCCGCGGCGAAGTTCTGCGGCACCAGTACCCCGCCAGCGCCTGGTGTCACAACGTTCAGCGCCATTGCCACATCAGGCGAGTAACCACCCTGCTGCGCCATCTGGGCTGCCAACTGCTGATTGCCCTGCGCAGCCCCCAGCAGGCGGGCCATTTGCGCCATCTGGGTACCAGGCTTCGGCTTCTCGGTGAACGGACCAGAGATCGTGCCGCCAGGCGGACTGTTGTTACCTTGTGCCGACTCGGTGACGGGTACCGCACCAGAAGCGGCCAGCCGCTCTGCAGCTTCGGCACGGCTGATTTTCGCGGTCAGAGCGGTAATCTGCGCTTCGAGGCTGGTGAACTGCTCCAGCTGCTCTGCGCTCAAGCTGGCACCATCGGCCTCGATCTTGGCCAAGGCCTGCACCCGGGTGATCAGCCCGGCACGCTCATTACGCATTTGAAGAACTTGGGACATGCTGCCTCCTGGGCATAAAAAAACCCGCACTCGGCGGGTTAACTGCAACCGCTAGCGCGGTCAGATCATTGCTTGCATCGCCAAAGCCGAAGCCCGCACGCTCACGCGCGCCGACTGGCGATTGGCTCGGTTCTGCGCAACTGCGCGGGACAGCTCATCTACTGCGTATTGCGGGCTCTGCAGGCGATCCGCCAAACCCACATCGATCGCTCCTTGCCCGCGATACAGCCCAGCCTCGGTAGCAATGACCTTGGCCACGGGCAGACCACGGAAGTCTGCGACTGCATTCACGAACATCTGGTAGCTCTCCTGCACCAGGTCATTGAGGAACGCGAGCGACTGCTCAGTGATCGGCTCATGCGGCGAGAGGTCATTCTTGTGCGCACCTGCGAACACCGTGGTGACCTTTACGCCGGCGTTTTCCTGAGCCTTTGAACGGTCCAGGTGACTGGCGATGACCCCGATGGAGCCGACACCGCTGGTACGGCTCACCACCAGCTCGCTGCAAGCAGAACCCAACAAGTAGCCACCGCTGTAGGCCATGAAGTTGACCAGGCCAGTTATCGGCTTCTGCTCGGTCATGGCGCGGATGTCCTCCGCCAACTCGAACGCACCCACTGCTGCGCCGCCCGGGCTGTCGATGTCCAGCACGATGCGTTCGACCATGGGATCGGCTACAGCACGCTGGAGCTGGGCGCGCAGCGATTCGTAACTGGTCATCGTCTCGCACATGTTGACGTGACTGCCGCGGCTGACCAGCAGCCCGCTGACCTGAATGACTTCGATCCCGCTTTGCGCAATCGCGCTACGACGCTGCTCATCAGCCAAGGCGATCCGATCTATCGGGTCATCATCCTTCCACATTTGGGCCGAGCCGGCGCCGAGGTTGACGATGTTCAAGTTCATTGCCTGGTTAGCCCAGCGCACGCCCTGATCGAGCATTTCGGGGGTGACCAGCAGAGGCTGGTTAAAGAGCAGGCTGGAGGCCCGCATGTATTGGCGTGTCATTGGGCAAGCATCCTTGTGATCTCGGCCTGCTGCATTTCAAGCTGTGCACGCACGGTCGGGTTGGTTAGGTCGGGTTTCTTTCCGGCATCGACCATGTTCAAAGGCTGGAGGTAGATGTCTCCCCCCTTCACTGGCGGCATGTTCTCCAGACGCCGGATGTCATTCACGCTCAGCCAGCCCCACTGGCGGCCAATGGCGTACGACTCGTAGCGGCTCTTCTGGTCGCCGCGCAGCAGGCCGGAGAGGTTGAACTCAATGAAGTAGTCCCGCCGATCCTTCGGCAGCAAGAAGTCCCGCATCATCGCCTGCTCATGGCGCTTGACCCACGGCAACAGCGCGAACATCACAAACTGAATCATCAGCTGCTCAAGCGTGTTGTAGTTGGACTTATCCAGATCGTTGACCATGGGCAGAGGGATCTTGTAAATCCGGGCGACGTCGACTCCCGTCACCTTCATGATCCCGACGATCTCCGCATCCACGTTGGTCATGGATACTGGCTTGAAGGTCATACCCTCTTGCAATAGCGCGACCTTCTTAGCGTTGTCCATGCCGCCGAACTTCTCGCCCCATTGCCCGACGATTCGGTCGATGATGCCTTGGTCCTTGATCGCCGGCGCCTCACGGGGCCGCTCGATTACACCCGACACCGCCACTCCGTTGGCGAAGCTCTTGCCGGTGTACTTCCTGACCGCCTGGGCCAGGCCAACTGATTCAGCGTGCAGCTCAAGGGGGGACATCCCCACGTAGGGGTTGGTCCCGAACCAGCGGACATGGTGAATCATACGCATCGGCAGCGGCTCGCCACCTGCAACCTGGTAGCACGGCAGCAGATCGGAGCCCTTGAGCACTTGCACCTGGTCATTTTTGAGCGACCACAGCGCCGTAACGTTGCCGTCCTCCCGGCGATCAATGAAGCTGTAGGCGTTGCCACGCAACCCAGCAGCGCCTTGGTGACGCTCCAGATATTCAAACGGTGTCTGGAATGGGTTCGGCTGATAGCGCAGCACGTCGTACAGCGGGTGGTGGATGGCCGGCTCCCGCTGACCTTCACCCTTGCGGTGGTACATCTCAAGCGGTAGCTGCGCCACCGTCTCGGCGAGCAGCGTGACGCAGTTTTGCAGGATAGGCAGCCCCAGCGCCGACTCAGGTGTAACGGCCACACCCGCAGAGTTACCGCCACCACCGAGCAGCCCCCGCCAAAAGCCGCTGTCGGGATTGGTCAGCGTGCCAGCACCAGAGGCACGCAGGCTGGAAAAGAACATGATCAGCCACCTCCCCGCTCAAGTACTCCCGCCGCTTGGTCGGCCAGCTTGGCCCAAACCAGCAGCCCCACACCGGCCACAATGAATGCTGCCGGTTGGTAGATCTGCCACATACCCGCTACCAGCAACGCGAACCCGAGCAGCCCAGCCACCCAGGACAGAATGTCCAACCTCATATTCCTACCCCTTCGTCATAGACTGACTTGCCAGAGACAGATGCAATGTCGCCGCTGATGCCAACTGCCATAACGGCCGCGACAATGCCGTCAATGCGGCCAATGGATTTGGTCTTGTCGACCTTGCGGTTGTTTGCTGGATCGGAGACGGTCACCGCGTTACCTGCGCACCAGGTCAACACCGGGTTGTCGTCATGCAGGAACGTTTCGACCAACTGGTCGGCCTCAAAAACCTCGGCGACGACCTCAAAGTCAGCTTCGTCAAGATCGATCACCGCCTGCTGTTCGGGCCGCTGGCCCAACAAGCGGCGTTCGAACTCATCGACTGCAGGCCCCATGGACTGGAACCCCTGGCCGAATTTCTCCAGCGGCGGCAGTTCAATACTGTGCTCGTTCATCAACTGCAGGAGGTCTTCCACACGCCAACGGTCATAGGCGATCCGCCGAACATCGAAGTACGCGCAGATGGTTTGCAGGCGCCGCAGGACATGCAGCTTGCTGATAGCCCGGCCCGGCGTTGTCTCCAGGTGCTTTTCTTTGATCCATTGCAGATACGGCACACGGTCACGTTTCTCACGTCCCGATATGTCGTCGTCCGGTATCCAGAAGTACGACAGACACCGCCAGTGCGGATCGTGCTCGACAGGACTGAACACCAGTACAAAGGCTGTGAGGTCAGTGGTGCTAGACAGATCCAGCCCACCAACACATGGTCGGTCGCGCAGCAGCCGCATAGGTGCGCGATCCGCCGCCTGACGCCAGATGTCCCAGGACAACCATGGCGAGTCCGCCTGGGTCCATTCGCAGAAGTTCAGCCGGCGCACGACGGCCTCTTTCGCCGGCAACCCCTTGGCTTCCAGTACCTGCTCGCGCAGGTACTTGCGACCTGGAATGCCATCGGTCTGCTCTTCCAGGATGAAGTCCAGCGATGGGTTGACCTTTGCCCAGCAGGCCTCGCTTTCGAAAGGATCATCCCCCTCATCCAATGAGCAGATGAAGGCAAAAAACGCGTCGTTCTGATCCTTGCCCTCACAGATCCTCACGCCTAGGTCATGGTATTGACCGCAAACCGAGGTCTTATCGGAGCCGCTGTTGGTGATCATCACGATAAGTGCGCGGCGCCGAAACTTGGTGCCAGCGCGCATCATGTTCACGGCGCTGGGAGTTTTGTGCTCATGTAGTTCATCGATCAGGGCGATATGAGGCCGGGGGCCGGACTGGCCTTCGTCGGAACTGATGGGCCGAAAGAAACTGTTAGTCCTCGGGTAGAACAGGTTCCACACCTTCTCATCTCGCCCCGACTGCACCAGTCGCTGGATCAGGTGTGGCGACATGTTGACCATGCTCACCGCATCGCGAAACAGGATCTGCGCCTGGTCCTTCTTGGTGGCAGCGGCATATACCTCGGCTCGCTGCTCGCCATCTGCAACCAGTCCGTACAGGCCGATTCCGCCGACAAGGGGCGACTTGCCAGAGCCCTTGCCAGTCTCGATGTAGGCCTGACGGAACCGGCGATATCCATCGTCGGTGTACCACCCGAACAGGCTGCCAACCACAAATGCCTGCCAAGGCGCCAAGCGGAACGGAAGCCCCTCGAAGTCGCCGCCGTTCAAGCACAGCACGTCTTCGAAAAATCCGATTGCGCGCTGGGCCGCGTCTGCGTTCCAGATCAGCCCTCGCTCATGGCCGGCTTCCAGGTCAAACAGATGACGGCGGGCAGCATTCCGAACATCCGGTCCCGCAACGATCGCTCGGGCGAGCACTTGGTCAGCGAAAGCCTTTACTCGGCAGTCAGCTGAAATAACTTGCGGCAGCGTCTCGTTCGGCATTTGGGAAGAGGTCTCCTTGCGCCGCCGGCGCGGCTCTCATGTTCCGGCGCGCCAAAGGGGACATCCCGAATTGAGCCGCAGCAGCGTTGGCACGCTTCTCGGCGTCGTTGGCCAGTTGCCGCAGCACGCTGGTTTGCTGCGCACCGGTCTTGAAGGTCTGTACTTCGCCGCCCAAGCCATCGAGCGAATTAGTGTTTCGCTCGATGAGCATCCGCTGGAAGCGCTGCCAGTCCGCAAAGGCCTGGCAGTAAGTGGCGAGCGCCATGGTGTCGAGCGTGGATATCCAGCCCAGCGCGGTCAGCGCCTCGACGGCGCGATGCCATTCGGTAACGGCGTCGGGAGTGAGGAAGTCTGGCACCGGCGGGGCGACCACTGGCACCGCCGGATTCTGAACATCGCTCATCAAGTCAGCCACCGGGCGCTTGCTACGATTACCGTTGAGTACATGCAGCGAGGGTGGCAAACTTGGCCGCCCCGAGTTACCGTTTCCTGCCATGGGAAACCTCCCTGTCTGATACCCCCCCTCCCTCATTTTTCCCGGTTTTGCACAGAGAGAGGGGCGAGCGGTCAATAAGCGGATCCGCCGAGAGTTTTTCACCCCCCCTACCCCGGCAAATGCCGATATTTCGGGGTCTGCGGGGCAGCCGAGGGTCGCCCGCGCGGGCGAGGCCTATCGGCGGTTCCAATGGTGGTTCGGGTCGAGCGGCACGCCCGAGGCGTTGCACCCGGCGATTCGTCCGCTGCGCTCCAGCCGCTGCTTCACCGAGTCGTGACACAACTTGCAGAGCGACTGCCAGTTGCCCTGATCCCAGAACAACTTCCACGCTGCCTTGATCTGCTCGGGATCAGCGCTCGCCTTGGCTTCGCCCAAGCGCGGGGCGATCTTGTGGTCTACAACAGTGCCGGCCACCGGGCGGCGATCCGTCGAGCACATGCTGCAGAATGGGTTGTCCGCCAGGAACGCATCACGCGACTGACGCCAGCGGTGACCATAACCGCGCGAGGCACTGTTGCCCCGGCGATCATCAGCCTTCATGGCTGGCCGGCGGGACGTCACACACGCCGAGACGCTTGGCCGCCCACCGCTCATACAAGCTGATCGCCACGTCCGCACCCGCCATCGCGGTAAGGCAGCCAAACGCAGCAGAGAACCACAGCGATGCGCCCATCGAATAAAGCAACATGATGGTCGACAACCCGCAGACGATACAGGCACCAGAACGCAGCACGATGCGGCGAACCAGCGCCCAGCCGCGGACACCTGCCTTATCTGCCCGCCACATCTCACCGGACACACCGCCGACCAGGGACAGAATGATCACCATCCAGATCGGCATCTCTACTAATGCTTGTTGCTCGCTGTTCATGCAGGCCTCATTGGCAAAGGCACGGCGCCGGAAAAAGAAAACCCCGCCAGTTGGCAGGGTTCTCAATGCACCGACAGATCGGGGCGAGTTGCACAGCACAGTGCTTGTGGGGTTAGCGCCTAAGCGCACTTTTCATATCGTGACGACTTTGTACCCCTGATCGGAAAAACCGAAAAGGGGTAATTTTCGGTACGTCACAATGTAGCGTTCATGTTGGTTTAATGCTGCACGCAAGTCGCATTTCAACCCGACGAACGGTATGTTGTCGCGCGCGGCCAGTTCTCGCCGCCAGGATCGCAAACACCTGAGAATGCAGGGCTTTGACCCAGTTGCGATAGGTGCGATCAGCATCCTCCGCCAACCCAACCCCCCTCATTTGTTCCCGGATAGTGAAGCCCAGGAAGTAACGCATCTCCGCCAGCTTGGCCAACGTTTCCCCCCGCTTGTCGCGGCGCCCCAACTGCACCACAGCAGCATCAACTTCTGCCGCCGAGTGATCCAGGCCAGCCCCGGCAACCAGAATGCGATGACCCGATACGCCACCGCGAGGCGCTGCCCCCTTCCATTCCATGATCGTCCCCATCTGGCTCCCAAGACTGGCTTTCAAGCCAACCAGTCGGCGCTGTTCACCCCAATGGCGCATCAGCTCACCAACCAGACGCAGACGCTCGGCAGGATCAATAAGCTCCGCCATATCGACTTGGTGCTGCGTGACATGCATCAGGAGCCCCATTTCCTTGTCCATGGTCATCGCGACACCTCCAAAATCAGCACCCAACACACATTTACACAACCCGACACAGACCCAACACACAAAAAAATCAATAAAATCAGTTGATTAGATGAATATGTGTTGAGTGTGTTGGGTTTGTTGGGTTTATTTGTTCTCGCATAGAGATTTTTTCTTTGCCTGATGGCAGTGCAAAAAATCGCGCGCACACGCGTGCGCGAAGCCAAACCCAACACACCCAACACACTCCCCTTGCAGACCAATGACTTCGGGCACTCCGGTTGTGTTGGGTAGACCAAACCAGCCCGACACAAACCCAACACACCCAACACACAAATAGAGGTAGTCATGCCGCAAGCACCCTCTTCACGTGATCCCAGCCATCAACGTTCCACCCAGCTAGCTTCGCCCGGGCGCGCCACTCGACGACGTTCTTGCCCAGCTCGGCCGACTTCATGGATGGGGGCAGGGAAGGATCGCCATCATTGGGGAAGAAAAACGCCGCGAATCGGCGGTTACTGCCATCGGTCCAGGGGATCGCTCGGGTCTTTTCCACCTTCGCGCTGAGCATCAGCGAGAACTTCGTCTGGCTCATCACGCTCTCCCGGTTGTGCGAACACCACTCGGCGAACATGGCGTAGACATCACTTGTCAGCGCGCAGCCCCAAAGGCCGTGCCCAAGCTCACCGGCACGCCAGAGATAGAAGAATGTCTGCCAAGCAGTGCGGCTCAGTTCGACCAAGCGCTGCCGTGCCTCTGTCTTAGGCGGGCGCGTGCGCTGGTTAAATTCGCCCAGGTCGACCGCGAGCAGCCAGCCGTACAAGGCAGCAACGCCCCCGTTCGCCAGTTCCCGGCTGATTGCCTTCTGACGCTCCGGCGGTAAAGTCTCAAGCGGCCACATCACCAACATCCGGCGATCGTCTTCGCTGATAGGCCACGGCATGATCTCGTTGCTCAGGAACGCGGAGTTCATGTGGTTGGCCTCTTCCCAGCCGTTGATGAACTTCGACTCCATGCGCACCGTCTTGCCGGTGATCATGTGCTTGATCTTGCCCACCTGGTTGTAACGCTGGTCGCGGCTGACAACCTCCTCAAACACCGCCCAGAGCTTGCGGCTCTGCCAGGCGTTGAAGCTGCCTTCCAACTGGGCCTGCCCCACTGTCGCGCCGTACTGGCCATACAGCTCACCCATGACATCCGCAAACATGAGGCTTTTGCCGGAGCCTTCCATGGTTGAGTGGAACAGGATCGCCGTGTCCATCTTCGCGCCCATGTGCTGCAGCGGGTAAGCTAGCCACTTGACCAGCCAATCCAGGGCCTCTACGTCGTGGTTGCACAGAAATGAGATCAGCCAGCGCAGATTCTCGCAGGCCGCGTCATCGCGCACGGGCTCGAGCGGCAAACCCTCGAACGTGTTGATATAGACGGCAGGGTCTTTGGTCATGGTCGGATCGAACACAATGTGATCCACGTCGACAACACGCCGATCCTGGCTGTTCAGCCACCATTTGTATTCGTCACCCAAGGCCATCTTGACCGCGCCTTCAGGGATACGGCGCTTCTTTTCCCGATCCCAAACATCCTTGGTGCCATCGATATAGACGTACCGCTCAATGGGATCTAGCTTCAGGGCACCGCCCTTCTTAGCCGCCAGCCTTTTGACCTGCTCCAGCTCTTTCACTTGGTCGAGCGACATGAGCTTTTTGTCTGTTCGCTCCATCCACTGTTTGGCGAGAGGCTTGCCTACCAGCGCCTCGAACCCAGCACGCTTCATCGACTGGCCTTTGTCGAGATCCCATACGTTGGTGGAGCCCTCGACCAAGGCAAAGCGCCGCATCGCACTTTTCAACACAAGACCATCACCCCCCTCCCCCCCGGAGGCCGAGGAGGAGGCCGTGCCGGCGTCGCTTTCCTCCACCGACATGTGGTGATGCACAACCTCACTCCCCTGCCCATCATCAGGACCACCCACCGGCTCATTTGCCGAAGGGGTGCGGGGAAGCTCACCGATGGGTGGAGGTGCCGGGGGCCTAGATTTAGCGTCCAGGCCAAGCATTCGCGCCGCTGCTTTGGTGGCATCGCGCTGATTACCGTCGTGCACCAGAATGCAATAAACATCAAAGGCATCATTCTTGTGACCATTGGCTAGCGGATCAGAGCTGTGGTGCGAATACAGCTTGCCCTCGCTGATCGTCACCCCAGGGTCACCGCTGCTGCTGTGTGGGCACAGCCACTTGCCTCCGATGCGCTTGTAGCCATGCGACTCGATCAAAGAGGCAATGTCGCAGGTCCGGTTGAATTCAGGGATTACATCCGGCAGCGCATTACCTGATGGCACGCCGACCGGACGGGTACGAGCTGCTGGCAGGGAAGCGACGGCCGCGGGCTTAGGAGCCCACGGGCAAGCAGCCAGCGCCTTAGGCTTCATCTGATCCCATTCCTGCCAGAGTTTCAGCAGTTCAGCAGGCAACTCAGGCAGCCCTTCTGCAGAAGGCGGAATGCGCCAGGTGTACGGCTGCCCAGTACCAGGGTGAATAGAAGGTGGCAGCACATCTTGAACAGCACCACCGCGCAGCTCGAACACGGTGATCTTCTTAAATCGCTCTGCAGCCACCTTGAGCGCTGCTTCGCGGATCTCGTCTCCAGCCTCTTTCTCCGCAACCATTTGAGTGGTGAGCGCTTTCAGGATCGAACCATCCGGGTCGGCCTGGTTGGGCCAAGCCAATGAACGCCGGCTCAGCTCAACCCCATCTGGAACGCGGAACAAGACACGGAAGCGCGCCGGGTTGCCTACCGTGGTCGGGTGAGCGGCCGCGATCGAGTCGAGATCCAGCCCGAAGGCTTCACGCAAAGCGACCCGGCAAAACTCGACGTCATCGACGTCAAGCGAACAGACACGACTTGGCCCGAGCACAACCCCAAGGTTGTGATCGGGATGCTCCAGCCAGAACGCCTCTGCCGCGTCTGCGTCGGTGATATAGCCACCAGGCGTATTCCAAGCCTTACCTTTCGGGCCTTTTTCGCCCGGTTCAATGGGCACCAGGGCGAGACCGAAAGTCTCAATGTAACGGCGCGCCCATACGGCCGTGGTTGCTACTGGGCGCTCGCTCATCGACGACGCTCCCGCAGATCCTGGCAGTCGATGCAGGTCACGCAACCAGCGACGGAGAGCTGACGGGCCTCAGGAATGGGTTCATCGCAGTCCTCGCAGCTCTGCGCGGAAGGCCTGTCAGGCAGCCGCGCAAGGCGCTGCAGCGACAGTTGGAGAAAATATTCAGCTTGATCATTCGCGAAGTCGACTGCATCAGCCATTGCCCCGGTCCTCCATGGCTTGGCGTGCACCCGATGTGATGGCCAGCACCTGACGGATCACATCCAGCCCGCATGCTTCCAGCTTCTGCACCTCGTGCAGCTCCCACACATTGTCGGCAGCGCCCTCGTGCATACTGCTCACGAACTCAGCCGCTTCCTTCAGCAACAAGCCGACTGCTTTCAACTGCTCATTGGTTGCGGGGACCGGCGCAGGGCGGTACCAAACAACGCCAGCCGCCCGGCCCAAGGCGTCGAGGACACGACGGTCAGCGGTCCACTGCAGCACCTCTTCCAGCTCGTCAGGATTGAGCCAGCGGCGCTCTTCATCGTGTTTCAGCTTTTTCTGTAGGGCATCGAAATCCATACCCATGTTGAAGGCCAGGGTGGTGAGACCACCCTTGTATTCGCGACCAGCGCGGTAGAGCGCGTGCCGGAGAGAAAGGGCCGGACCGCTGTCCGGCAAGGTGTCCATGCGACTCATAACCGTTAAACCTCGATTAACGGTGTGGCCATGGGAGCGGGCAAGCCCTATCCTAAGACCACGACCGGTATGTTGTGCTTTGCGTGCTGTGGAGCACGACTTGCGGTTGGAGTCATCCGGCCATTCTTGTGGTGAGAGGGAGCCGGATGACGGGAATGATGGTGCTTTGCTCTGTCATAGCTGGGCCGGGAGGTGAGAGTCCTGGCTCAGCGTTCTTACTCTTGTCCTCGCCGTAGATATGCCCAGTCGATGTCCGGTCGAAGCGATTCGCAGCGAATCTCCCCTCCCGTTTCCCGATCCAGACTTACAGCCAGTCCTGCACTAGCGCGCCGGTTTCCGTATGCCACTTGCTTCAACTGGCCTACCGAGGTTCCGCAACAGCGCGCGAGAGCTTCAAGCCCATCCTTGTCCATCGTCTTCAAGTACTCGCTTAGCGTCATAGACACCTCCATTGGTGAGCAGATTAGCAATTGCTAATTATCAAGGCAATAGCAACTCGTAATTTACTGTTTGCTAACGGAAAGCAATCATCACCACATGGACATCAACGAAAAGCGCATAGCCTCCCTACGTACGATCATGGGCACCCTGAGCCAGAAGGAATTCGCCGAGGCTCACGACCTAGACGCGTCTTATTTGTCGCAGCTGCTGAACGGCCACCGCAAGCTGGGGGAAAAGGCTGCACTGAATCTAGAACTCAAGATCGGACTTGCAGCAGGGACGCTGACATCCCCTCCAGGGGAGGAGTCCACCACCGCCCGAACTAACGTTGTTCGCCTGCCTACTCGGGCGTCTAAGGACAAGAACTTCGTGCTGATTCCGCATCTGGACATCGCGGCATCAATGGGGCATGGCAAGGCAGCCCCGGACATGCACATTGAAGTCATCCGCGATATGACGGTTCACCTCGACTGGCTCAAAATGCAGGGGCTAACCTTCTCGACAGTCGAAAATTTAGCGATCATCACAGGCGATGGGGACAGCATGTCTGGAACGTTCGCCGACGGCGACGCGCTACTTGTGGATCGCGGCATTTCCGAGGTCAGAACAGACGCAATCTATGTCTTCACCCTAGACGGCGATCTCTACATCAAACGCCTGCAGCGCTTAACTGGCGGGCTGTTACGCATGATCTCTGATAACCCCATATATCCGCCAATAACCATCGACGAGTCGATGATCGAGCGGATGCACATCCAAGCCCGCGTTTTGCTGGCCTGGAACGCGAAAAAGCTCTAACGCCCCTAGGTTGCGCACTACCGGCCATCTGCCGGAGCGCAGCCGTGCCTTGATGATTTAGCATTTGCTATTGCTCATTCGATTAGCCTTTGCTAATTTCAGCGCCGTGCCCCTCTCTCACATCAAGGACACGGACGAATGAAATCAACACAGCACATCGGATCGGCAGCGGTCCTCATACACCCGACGGCCTGCAACAGCCTTGCGAAAATCCAAGCATTCCAACGCAACACCGGCTTGCAGCTGGTCGTCACCTTGGATGGCAAAGCCCACGCCGTACCTTGCTCTCGAGGTTCAGCATGAGCGAGTTCCAGATACCACTTCACCAAATCATGTTGCTGCAGAGCACCATGGATAAAGGCGGTACAGCAATCTGCAAAATGCAGCGGCCGGAGGCATCGGTCGACGCGAAGGTCGAGATTGAAAACGACGCAACATACCACCGTATCAAGGTGACTCTGGGGCCACTGCGCAGCAGCCTGAGCCTTCCACGCGCGCTTTCGACCAAGTGCCAATCCTTGCGGGATTTTCTGCAAGACCTCGCGAACGGCCGCGCTGACTCCGGAGCCCAGTCCGAAGAAGCGCTCGCGCTTGTAGAGGCACAGGCTAGCGTCGAAGAGGTTCTTCAGATCGGCCAGATCGCCTACGTCATCACCACTGTCAACCGTAACCTCCCTCTAGGCGCGGTCGTGACCAACGACCTGGGTGACATTTGCGCCGCTGTCACCGGAGCCAACAAAGAGCACCTAGCTGCTGCCGTACGCGCGAAGCTCCAGCCCGGCCCTGAAGGGCTCGGGGAGCGCGCATGAGCACACTGGAACAACTACGCCGCGAGTGGACCACACCTTGCCCAACGCTAACCGAAGTCAGGGAGCGCTACTTCCCCCACATCGGCTCAGATCGTTGGTTTAAAGAGCTGATCAGCAAAGGCCGTATCGATCTTCAGCTGAGCAAGATTGAAAGCTCGAAGAAGGCGCAGCACGTGATCTACCTGCACAACCTCGCGGAATACCTCGACCGCCAAGCCGAACGCACTACCAAATCTGTTTGAACCAGGCGACCCCGGCCATCAGGGGCATCAAGCCTGCCGCCGACTCTCACACTTACGGCGGCAGGCTCTTTCGGAGCACAGCACATGCAACCGCATCAACAAGTTCTCGCCCTGGGCATCCTTTGGCTGGCCACCCTAGTGGTTCTGCCTTTCCTATTCGCCACCGCCCGCCGCCGAGCGCATGCCTTGGGCTTCATGGAAGGTCAGGAAGTAAAGGAAGCCGCCCACTCCCAGCGCGTCCGCCAGTTCGAACGGGATCTGGCCGACAAGCAGGCCGAGCTGGACACGGCCCGGAAAGCTTTCACTGCCCACATGGAAGCCCGACGCGAAACCATCGCCGAACTCGAAGAACGGATCATGTCTTATACCGGCCTCGCAGTGAGCAAAGCCGATTACCAGGCGCTCATCAGTGCATGCGAAACGCTGGAGACAGCCGGCCGCACCTGGAAGCAACTCAAGGGCGCAGAAGCCTGGGTAGCACGCACCGAACACCAGGGTCGAAGCCTGCGCGAGCTGGCCGGCCGGGTACGCAACGAGCTGCGCGATCCCGCGACCTCAACTACTGACAGCGAGGTGGCCGCATGACTACCCGAACCCCACGCAGCTGCATCGTGCATGGCCCGGTAGGCTGCGGCAAATCCACCAATGCCCAGGCTATCGCCAAGGCCCTAGGTTTGAGTCACATCCTCGATAACTGGGCCGCAGGCGCACCCGTCCCACTGCTGGACACCTTGGTGCTGACCAGTGCGGACAATCCCGCCTGGTACTTCAACGGTCGAGTGCTGAGCTTCGATCAGGCGATCCAGTTGGTGGCGCATGAGAAGGCCCGCGACCGGTCCGAGTCCAGCGCCGAACATCAAGCCGCCGCTTGGCTCGGCCAGGCCGGGCTGTACCGCACTCGGTTTGACGCTGTGCGCAACTTCGAGCAGTCCGTCACGCCGGTTTCCGTCGACGAGCTGTTTGAGCTGGCCAGCAAGCAGGTACTCAGCCAGATCAACGAGGGCCGCCAACGTGGGTAAATCAACACGCACCTGGCAGCTGATCAGCCTCTCGCTCGCCGTGGCGCTAATCGCCGCACTGGCCGAGTTGCAGCGCAGCCGTACTGCCCGCCACCCGGCGACAAGTACGTTAACGACCGTAATCAGCGCCACAAACCTTGAGCCCCTGGCCTTGAGTCCGAGCACCCGCCGAGTCCATGAGAGGTATTCGCTGTGATCGACACATCTACCTATACCCCGACCACCCGCACCCGCAAGGGCATGCAGCACATGCTTCGCCCCGCCATGTCGTTTATTTGCGACATCTGCGGCAAGGCTCGCGTAAAGGGCAATCACGACCAGTGCTCCAAAACCCGCCAGACAGCTGGTTTCAACATCATCCGAAAGGCTACGGCATGACCATCGACATCATCAAACTGAAGGCACTCGCCACTGCTGCGGCGGCGAACCAGTATGACGCCGTAGCCCTGAACGACTACGGCACGGCAGTACCGCCCGCGACGGTGTTGGGCTTGATCGCCGAGATCGAGCGCCACCGACACATAAACGCCGAGGGCTGTAAGCCCGACAGCAACTTCCTGCCCCCCACCGCACCCGGCGCCGGTGCCACGCCCTGCCGCAGCCTCGACAAAGCTGAGGGCTGCAAGCCCGACATCAAATCTCCCATCCACCCCAATGACATGGCGGCGATCACCAAATCGCACAACGAGTTCTTGCAACTGACCGATTATGGCTGGCCAGACGACGCATCCGCGCTGCAGGACCAAGCGTATACCCTGGGCCGCACCCGAGGCCAAAACGACTGGGCAACCGAGCAGCGCCGGGTAACTCCGGCCGCCCTGATGCTGGCCATGGAGAACTTGGCCGTGAAGGCATCTGCTGCGAACCACCCGCCCGTCTTCCTCCCGGCATCTGTGCGCCAGGTGCCATTGGTGATTCTTAACGGCGTCTGCTTGCGAGTGTGCTATTCAGGCCTCAAGTGGTACCACGATCAGCTAATCGAAGACCGCTGGGAGCCGCTGTCGGTTGACGAGTTCGAGGGCTTGTTGACTGACGCCCTGCGCGGCGCTCAAGGAGGCAGCCGATGATCCAGCAAGCCATTAGGCCGCGCATGGCCACTCACAACCTTGACCTGCCGGCGATGTGCGACATCTGCGGACAGGCACGCTCGACTCGCAACCATTCCCGCTGCAGCAAGATCCGGCAACAGCGAAAGAACGTCGAGTGGCAATCCTATATGGCCAACGTGGCCGCGAAGAAACTCCAGCAGGTCAAGCGCCTGCGCCCTATTCGGTAAGTTGGAGATTAGATAAATGGCCAAGCCACAGATTAAGCCGATCCATGAAGCCGCCAACCAAAGTGAAACGGTGCAACTTCTGATAACGCCGTCTACCTGGATACGAAAAGAACTTCTGTTCCCGATTTTTGGACTTAGCACCGAAGCCGTTCGCAAATATCGCGATCGCGGAATCTGGCTGGAGGAGAAACAATGGCGGACTGATCCAGCCAATGTCATTGTTTACAACCGCGTTGAAATCGAAAACTGGATGGCCGGCCGGCCATGAGTGTGAAGCTTCCACCAGGTGTCGACGCCTTGCCGAAAGGCGTCGACATCAATGGCAATCTTCTGCGGATCGCCTTCATGTTTGAAGGCGAACGCCGCCGGGAGCCACTACGTAACGTTGCCAAGATCAACAAGGCCGCGATTGCCTATGCAGACAACAAACGCAGAACGATACTTGCAGAGATCAAGGAAAACCGCTTCGACTATGCGGCACACTTCCCCGATTCTGTTTGGCTCAAAGCTCGACAAGAGCCTCCCAATGAGCCAGCGAAAAGGACTGTAGAGGAAGGGATAGCCCAATGGCTTGAAGTTGCCAAGGTCAAAAAGGCCCACAGTACATTTATCAACTACAAGAGCAAGTCCGAACACGTTAGGAAGAAATTCACAGGTAGAACGATCGCAAGCATCCCCAAGAGCGAGCTTGAATTATTCCAAGCTGAGCTACTTACTAATGGCCTCAAACCGAAAACTGTAAATGACGTCTTCACGATTATACGGGGGGTGTGGGGGGACGCGTTCAGCGATGAGATCATCAAACTCAACCCCCTGGAGCGAATCGAGAATATCCAGTCCGACAGCGACAGCGAATTCGCCGACCCATTCACCCGGAGCGAAATCGAGCGGATAGCCGCCACCGACCCTGAGCGTATGGCAGACAGCCGAATGATCGTCTTCAACTGTTGGGCCGGGCTGTCTCTGTCAGAATTGATCGCGGCCAGCGTTGAGGACGTCGACCTGGTGGCCGGCACTCTGACAATTCGACGCGCTCTGGTCGCAGGCGAATTCAAAGTACCGAAGGAGCGCTCGCGCATCCGTACGGTGGAGCTGATCGCGCCGGCCTTGGAGCTGCTGACCATGATCGTGGCTGAAGCGAAGGATGTTGAGCCCACGCACATCACGGTAGTGCAGCGAGACAACATCACGAAGAAGCATGAGCGGGTCCGCTTCCTATTCCGCAGCTCCACGAGCGGCCTGCTTTGGAGCGGCAAGACCGTGAGCAACTGGTTCACCGCCCACCTTGAGAAAGCAGGCATTCGCCATCGAGGCGCCAACCAGGCACGCCACACGTTCGCGAGCCAAGCACTGTCGAGCTACGTTCCGATTGAGTGGGTCGCCCGCCAACTCGGCCACAGCGACACGACCATGGTGCGCAAGCACTATGGCCGTTGGATCTCAAAAGATACGAAGAGCATGGCTGATATCGTGACAAAAATGATGGGGTTTGAATAAAAACAGGCCCCGAAGGGCCTGTCTTTTACCTGTTCTCGGGATGTACCCGGGCCTGCAGCACCTCTACGATTTCTTCAGGACTCATCAAGTGCCCGACCAGAGTCACGCGGATCGGGTCAAAGACCTCAATCATACGTGCGTACGCAGCAACCTGGGGCGAATGGGAGTTCCGTCCAGCTACCTCCTTCATCGTTTGGAAGCGCTCCAGATCGTCAACAAGGAAGCGCGCAGCCGTCCGATACTCTGTTTCGTTGTTGCCATCGAACCCTGGGAATTCGATCTTCGCAGCTGCGTTCTGGACAGTAGCCTCTACAACCTGCCTCCCTTCCGGGCCGATTTCTTCAAAGGAATCACGCAGGAAGCTATACATGTCCAACGTATCACCCACGAGTTTGACGTGCTCTGGGGTTTCATCGCCAGGGTCGCGAATGTCGTAGGCCCAATCCAAGACCCAGTAATCATCAGAGGCGATGGCTTTGGAGATCAGATCAGCATTGTAGCTATCGTCGATCTCAAGGCGCTTATGAATATCGCAGAGCATCTGCAAAATCAGTTTTTCAGTTGCCGTAGGTCGCATGACGTTCCTCCTGGAATCAGTTGATATGCGGGAGGGATAGTGACAAAACGCCATCAAATCACATAGACACAAATCAATTCAAAATCTACGAAACAGCGGACTAAACCAGCCCATTGCGGTCTGGTGGGCGCCTAACTTGCCCTAAAAACGCCCTAACAACAAAGCCATAAACGACGAAGCCCCCGAAAACATCAACGTTTTCGGGGGCTTCGGCTACTTCGCGTATGGCGGAGAGATAGGGATTTGAACCCTAGGTACTGTTGCCAGTACAACGGATTTCGAATCCGTCCCGTTCGACCACTCCGGCATCTCTCCAATGCCGCGCATCATACCAGCGAATTCTGA
>Ga0105244_10001302_pt1 | contig 20425 bp, 23 predicted proteins | sample KBSM44metaG_FD_80423 | JGI IMG/M metagenome (GOLD analysis project Ga0105244, IMG submission 80423) | Miscanthus rhizosphere microbial communities from Kellogg Biological Station, Michigan, USA - KBS M4-4 metaG | ecosystem: Host-associated > Plants > Roots > Rhizosphere > Soil | place... | reverse complement strand
TCCGAGTCCGGGCACCACATTTAGAAGAACCCGCCTATGGCGGGTTTTTTGCTTTCTGGGGTTTGGACTCTCCATCGAACTACGTTCGATTATTCGTCGCATCCCTGCGACTCACCCCTTCGGGGCTAGCATAAATGCTATTCATGAAACCTATGCCAATGACAAATGGGCATCGCAGGGCGTCAACAAACCCTGAGCCAACCTGGAAGTCGTCAGCTAATTGCCTGGCTAAGAGAGCTTGCCGGAATGGATAGTTAATCAACAACGGATAGTTAATCAACAAAGCCCTTTTGCCTGGAGTGACATTACCTCTCAACGACAAAATACCCGTTTGTTATTGCACACGTTAAGATATATCGCTTCAAATAATGCTGGTGATAATTTAAAGAGAAGAGTTAAAACACACCGAGGCTTTATGGTCATTCAGATAATAAAAGTTTGTTGCAGACAATAATCAGCTTCAAGATTACTACAGATTTAAAATGGAGGGAGTTAACAGATAATGCTTACGGCAGTCTGTACAGGCTGCCGCAGAGAAGATTACCACTTATAGCGATTATCATCTTCCCAAGTTTTAAGCTCTTTCTCAGCCTGGTCTTTATTATAACCATAGCGTTCCTGAATACGGCCAGCCAGTTGTTCACGCTTGCCCTCAACCACATCCAGATCATCGTCGGTCAACTGCCCCCACTTTTCTTTCACTTTGCCCTTAAATTGCTTCCAGTTTCCACTGATACGATCTTCGTTCATGAAGTGACTCCTTATTACCACCGTAGCGGCATGAATGGTGTTGGTTGATACACTTTAATTTTAGACACGAATCGAGAAATTGCTGTATGAAGCCTGAAATATAGATTATTCCTGGACGATAATATCAGTTGCGACGCTGTTATAATATTCTGTGTGAGCCGCAACATCCTGCTGTGAAGGCACATAATCCTTACTGATCACGTACTCTAGCGCCTGAGCATATATTTCACGCAGGATGCTGTGTTCATTTTTTTCCATCCATGACAATAATTCGAATACCACATCCTGTTCTGCAATGTAACCATGCTGTTCTAATAAACCAGCCTCAATAACTTTGACTATATCCCGAGTCCCTGAAGGCAGATGATGTAAATTATCTGATAATGTCTGAATCATAATGGACTCCGGTTGAAATTAAAATTTTGTTTATCATCAAAATGCTGTGCCGACTGGCATCTGTTATACAGACGTTTTTATATTAGGCCGCGCATGCAACCTATAATCAGATATTGATTTACCCAGGGCCGAGCATCTTACATATTTTGTATCATGCTAGAATCTATTTCCCCTCATCTCAGACAATGCATAAAAGTTCAGATGTCCTCATTTGAGTATTGGATTCGTTATTCATGCATTAGCGAACAAAAAGATAACCAACCAGAGTCTGATAAATGGCTTGTTCTTTTTTACACGAAGCCCGGTCTAGTTGACTTAAAAGCCTGGTGCACAGTGTTCTACGGCTCAACCGCTGCCCATCATTAAGCAGATCCCTGACCACCTTACCCATCACCTCCTGCTCGGATGGCTCACTTACCGCAGACATAAAGTCTGCCACGGATGCATTGATGGAAGGATTGTAAGCGCCCTGTTGCATATAAGCTTCTCTTTTGCTGCCAGTAGTTAGGTTTTGGTTAAAGTTAAATGCAGATGCTCATTTTGTACAGGCAAAGTTGTACAATTTTTTTAAAATTAGTATCACATAAAAATAATTTAATTTAATATCAACCAGTTATGTTGGATGTGAATTTTTAAAAACTGTACATCATTACGTTATGAAGTTAACTTTCTCCTGCCGCTACTGAATTCCCAATACTTGTTTTCATTGGCCAGGTACTGGTCATTGCGGAGCACTTCCTCTGGTTACTGGAAACTCAGAAAACTCCTATACCATTGAAAATATGAGAAATGAACATGATACTACTGTGGTAGCAAAGCACTCACAAAGCTTGATGATCTGCTTCCTCACCCCATCTGGATTTTTGTACATATAGGAATAAGATTAAATTAATGTTGTACAGTCTCGACTAAGTTGTACAATGTTTTTGGAAATATTTAACAAGGATGGCATCAGTTTAAGGGGGACTTATGGCTTCTTACAGTATCGGTGATGTGGCCGACAAGTGCGGAATTAACCCAGTGACTTTGCGCGCCTGGCAACGCAGATATGGATTGCTAAAACCCCTGCGCAGTGAAGGCGGGCACCGTCAGTTTGATGAAGCAGATATTCAGCGTATTGAAGAAATTCAACGCTGCATAAAATCAGGGATATCGGTAAGTAAAGTAAAGGCCATTCTTGATACAAATCAGGGGGCTGTAGATAAAGGTTGGATAACGCAACAGGAAGAGTTGATCAGTATTTTAAGGTGTGTGCGCCCGGATGATCTACGTTTCAAAATTGTGGAATACAGCCAGCAATTTGATGCTGCAACTCTGATTGATCACGTTTACATTCCCGTTCGTCAACGGCTTGGCTTCGAACAAAATACGGTGCGAAATATTTGTGGGCTGCTCGATGGTGCATTGATTGAATATGTCGCAAACCAGCTGATTTTATCCCGTAAACGAAAGGGAAAACCTGCTCTTCTGATAAGTTGGGATGATCCCGACCGTACCCGTTTGTGGCTTGAAGCATGGCGCCTGTCCACTCAGGGGTGGCATATAGATTTACTGGCTGAACCCGTGGAATTACCTCGCCCCGAATTCTTCCCTGGTCACCATATATTTGTATGGGCCGGGAAACTGATTACCTCTCGTCAGAAAGAACAGTTGGAATACTGGCGTGAACAGGGTTACTCAATTTTCCATCACAACCCAGACTTAACCAGTTGACCACCCTGCGTGAAATATTTCACGCGGCCAGGGTGGCAGCACTTTACGTCAGGTTGGATGTAACAAGAGAATAGTTTACCAGGTGATTTTGTAGGCGCAGAATAGCCTTCCGCACGTGATAACATAAATCAATGAGAAATAAATTCTTAATGAAATAAGATTTACGCTACTCCGGAGAAAAAGTTAAACAAATTTTCAGCTGTAATAACCAATTATTTGCTTGTAGAGATCAGCAAGAATAACATTAGGCTCACGCTTCATTTTATTAACGAGCGCCATTTTGAGATTGTCACGGGTTACCACTTGGTTTTTGATCAACAATTCCTGTTTAACAGAAATCAGCAGCACTGAATTAGCTAGAAACTGCTCTGGAATACAGTGAACCACGTGATCATGCATCATATCGGCCATCTGGAACATCAACTCTCTTTTTATTAAGTGAGTAATAAATGTAGTTGCCATAGTGCAAATTGTACAACAGCTAAAAATAAAATATTTTTTCCTGACTCATCCTGCAGAATAATACAATTAAATAGATAACCAGGAATAATCTTATTCAATGACATTCTGGTTGGCACTTCCTCTCAATTCAACATAATGACAGACCATCTGAAGTCTCTGCTGATAAACGTCAAGAAGTATTTTAAACAGACAAAAATGAACAGACATGTCGAAACGTAACAATTGAAATACATCACATTCATTAATCTATCAACGTGAGTTTTCGTCAAAATGTTGAGTGAAAATTGTCGGGTAAGAAAAGTACGCTTGAAAAAAATAAAGTTAACAACTTGTAAATTACTTATTTTTAAACTACCTTGAAATGGCTGCAGCAAAACAATGCAGATATTTATTCCTGCAACACTATTTTAGAGAAATGAATGATATTACCCCAGACAGACTTTAAGCCCACTTCTCCTCAGTTAGAAATACCAGCTCCATATGAAAATGAACATATGGCGTTGAAAACCATTACTCAGCAGCTTATGTCATCCAAAGCCCTGGTAACCAATAAAGACATTATAATTAAACTCATTGAACTTCTGGAAACAGAAAAATGTGATGTGCAAAAAGACATTTTTAGAAATGTTCTGGAAAGCTTGCTACGCAGAACCCCGGATGATATTTAATTTCTTACTCAGGCTGTAAGCTTCCATTAGCATATTTTATATGATTTGTGAGTATTTAAACCTGTAAGAAAAATCAAAAAATAGACCAGCAACGTTATAGCTGGTCTGACACAGATTCAACCTTCAATAAAAAATCTTAACATCCCGCCAAGAAAATAATTTCGATTACTCTTTCCTGGCATCACTAATATGTCAATCCGCGTGTTAATTTTCTCAAAATGACTTTACCTTAACTGCCATAAACCAGTTAAATGACACTTTAAGACTATTCCTTTTTACTTAAAAAAGGTTTCATATTTTTTATCATTACTTTCAATATCAATAAAATTCAATAAGTTACATTCACATCAATATTGACCAACCAGTAGAAAAAAATTTTCGCCGGACGCTAACAGACTTTAGCGAATTCACCACCCGCAAAGTTGTGCCAGGCTTAAACACCGCAAAGGCAAGATGAATCGCATTTTTAAATCTTTATAGGGAAACATGCCTGAGATAAAGAACAGTTGATTTGAATATTTATTTATTCATGAGCTGTCTGATATTTACTGCGCAGATTAGGAAATTATTGACGCCATTGCAGCCGACAAAACGATGACGCGTGACCGGCCACAGAGCTGGCATCTGTTACCTTTTCCTTAATCGGAGTGAGCTATGTTCAGACATGTAAAACAATTGCAATATACCGTTCGTGTTGCGGGTCCTAATCCTGGGCTTGCCAATCTTCTTCTTGAACAGTTCGGCGGCCCTCAAGGGGAACTTGCAGCAGCGTGCCGCTATTTTACTCAGGGACTGGGTGATGAGGATCCGGGGCGTAAGGATATGCTGATGGATATCGCTACAGAAGAGCTAAGTCATCTTGAGATTATTGGTTCTCTGGTTGGCATGCTTAATAAAGGCGCTAAAGGTGACCTTGCAGAAGGCGCTGAAAAAGAAGGTGAGTTATACCGCAACATTACTGGCAACGGTAATGACAGCCACCTGACGTCCCTTCTGTATGGCGGCGGACCTGCGCTAACGAACTCCGCAGGCGTGCCGTGGACAGCGGCCTATGTCGATACCATAGGCGAGGTGACGGCTGATTTGCGATCGAATATCGCTGCAGAGGCTCGGGCAAAGATCCTCTATGAACGCCTGATTAATGTCACAGATGATGTGGGCGTGAAAGATGCACTCGGTTTTCTGATGACACGTGAAGTGGCGCATCAGATGTCTTTTGAAAAAGCGCTGTACGCTATCAGCAACAATTTCCCGCCAGGAAAACTCCCTCCAGTGGAGAAATACGCGACGGTTTATTACAACATGTCCGAAGGAAACGATGTCCGCGGCAGCTGGAATTCAGACGAGAACTTCACCTATGTAGCGCAGCCTGAACCGGCTGTTGATGGTGGAGATGGCACGGCGAGTGTCACGTTATCCGCAACCCAGAAAGCGAATCTGGAAAAACTGGCAAATCGTACGGCTTCTGACCCTGGGGTAAATCCGGTTACCGGGACTGACCTTGGAAAGGTACCTCCGGTTGAAATAGAACCAGCCACGCAGAAGAAATCCGGCAAAGCCAAATCTGCTAAAAAATAATATCGGGCGGCCCTATGGCCGCCATCCCTGTAAAATCTGCACAATCGACACTTTCTCCTCCACCCATCAAAACAGAAATGCCGTGAAAGGGTTTGTTTTGTGGTCTGGAAACTTGCTCAGTCTAGTTTCTCAGGATGCTGCTCCATTGCCAGCGCACTCGCACTGGCGGGATCAAACAGTGAAAGAGTCTCAATTTGATTCAGCATAATCACCCTTCTGAATTCCATTGCACTCCTGGGCTCTGAATCAAGAGTAATGTTATGTTCGGCATACCACTTACTGTAATTATGCTCGATACATAAACTCATTTTCTCACCATCACGATAGCCGCTCAGCATCGGGATAAGCACGATATTTGCCGTCTTTTCATACTCCAGAGTCGCCGTATGTATCATCCCGACATAAATCCGCCTCGACTTAAGGGTTACCAGCGCCAGCTCACCTTCTTCCATACACTGATACAGAAGTTGTTCGATACCGCTCGATTGCCCCAGGCGCTTATATAGCTTCTTCCTGCCGTCACCATCCAGTCTGGCGCTGCCAGCCCAGTTAGAACGATAGAGACAAAATAGTATGGCAAACGCCAGCATAATGACGACCGGAGCCTGAATGCCGAGAAAGCTCCAGTTCATAAACTCAATTTGCCAGTTGGCATAGTGCTGAGGTGCAAGGTGGAAAGTATTAACGCCGACTGACAAGCCGAGCAACAGCAACCAGATCAGACCGGTGGCGAGCACGCCCTGCAGGACGAAAATACAGCCATACAGCGCGACAAGAAAATAGACATCCCAACCGAAGGAGCGCTTGATTTTAAAGCGAGTAGACAGGTCGCGACTGGTGTACCAGTAACCGCAAACCATTAGCACCATGAATATTGCCGTTCCCATATTACGCCCTCTTCAGGGCGTTAACATGACGCAGGAAGTCTTGTCGTACCTCTTTGCTTTTAAAATTAACCGAGGCGTAACCATCCTGGTCAATAATAATCCGGTCACCATCCTCCAGAGCTTCAATAATTTCCTGGTGACTGATGACCTGCAATAACGACTCCGGGCTTGAGAAAATCGACATGAAAAAATGGCGCATAGCGAGACATCCTTATTAAAATAAAGGATAAGCCTGGTTTATTAATGATGGTGTTGCCTTAAGGTAATACTGAAAATCCTCAACTTTCATTCATGCAGTTGCCATGTGGCAGCGACCAGACAGGTGGCGGAGCAGTTGGAGGTGTAGTGAAGCATAATAAAGAAGAGATAGCCGTTCGTTTGCGTTAACAAAACACCCGTCAAACAGACGGGTGCATGTTTTCAATAGATAACCCCCCTGCTACTCAACCTGAATAACCTCTTCACTTTCTTTATGTGTACTGACCTCTTCAGGGGTGAGCCACAGCGGTTTTCGACCAAAAGTTTTATACATCTCAAGCTGGTCGCGATAGTGCTTCGCAGGAGTACCGTCAGGCGCGACAAACCCACTTTGCCCTGGTGCAACCACATCCCACGCCTGCACTTCTTCACCCTGCGCGCCAAAGACAATCATGTCGTTTTCGGTGCCACGGTTTTGATATTCCGCCTGATGCACAGCTTCATCGGCGTTTGCCTGTGGGACACCAAAGAAGTTATTCGCTCTGAAGGTCAGCGGCATCGCAGGCGTCTTCCAGCTTGCAGGTTGGGTGCCATAACGTTGTGAAAGTTGCTGCCAGGCTTCTTGCAGAGCATTTCTGACCACCTCATCCTGCGACTTTCCACCAAAGATATCGACCGCCTGCGGAACTGGCGAACGCGTACCTTGTAATGCTTCGTAGAGAATTTTGGCTCCCACGCTGATATTCAGCGAACCCGTCGGGCCATCCTGCGTCGTTTCATAACCGCTGGCGCTGTACCACTTGTTAAACGGCGCGGGAACCGCAGTGACAACCGTTTGTTTCAGCATGCTGGTCAGCCAGGCGTTTAATATCGCCGAGCCTGGATGCTGCCAGGTTTTATCATCTGCATTCATTTGATTGTTGCCATTCCAGCTCGCAAGCATATCGGCAAGCTGGCGACGCGGATCGTTGGCTGGCAATTCCTGAACCGCATGCTGAATGGACGGCAGGAACAAACGTAGATTCAGATCCTGGCGGCTGGTCTTTGCAATAATGCCCCATGCCTGCTCGTGAGTCAGTTTCGGCTGTTCATCGATAAGCTTTTTGATCTCATCTACTCGATCCGCCCCTCCCCACAGGAAAGCAAAAAGATCCGATGCCGGATACCCCTCTTCTGGCGCATTGTTCCAGTTTGCGATGTAGCCCGATTTTGGATTGTAGATTTGTGGATTGCTGGCGAAAGGCAGGATGCCAACCCAGTCCCATTCACCCGTGCCGGGAACCGGCAGGCGAGGATCGTGTCCTGGCTTACGCTGCGGGTACGCCCCCGTGTGTACATAACCGATATTTCCTTGTTTATCAGCGTAATACCAGTTGATGGTCAGCGCCTGATTTGCCGCTTGATTCGTCCACTGCGACCAGGTTTTAGCCTGCATCTGATGCGTCCAGGCCAGCAATGAAGCGACTTCTTTGCCTTCCCAGGCGCGGGATTTTGCATACGCAGTGGAGGTTTGCGGATCGTTTTTGATAACGTTGCCGTGAACCGTTCGGTAGATAGTGAAAGAAACCGGTGCGCCATCCTTCACATTAATGGTTTCGCTGCGGCTGAGCATTTTCACCCACTGCCCTTGATGCTGGTAATAATCAGGCCGTTTGGCATCGAGTTTCTCAGCGAAGATATCGACATCATCGCCAAAGCCTGCGGTCGCACCCCAGGAGATGGTTCCGTTATGCCCAAACACCAGGCCCGGATAGGCAAATGGCGTGTTGCCGACCACATCGTAGCCTGCGCCGTGCAGGCCAATGCCATAGGTATATGCCGGTGCGTACCAGCCAAACTGCGGCCCGTTAACCATAATGGCCTTTGCATCCGCCGCTTTTTCCTTGCCGATGACCCACATATTACTGGTGGTTGGAAAACCCGCGAGGCCATTCGCGCCACTACGTTCAAACTGTTCTTCAATAACCTGTTTATTTTGTTCATGGCTCAACGCCAATAAAGCACCATCATTGCCTTTTGCCAGCCTTTCAAGCATCGGTGGAGTCTGGTCGTAGCGCGGTAAATTGTAGGCAAGTTGCGTGGCCTGATTTGTGAGCTGATACGGATAGCGATGTTCGGCAGGTTCGATGGTGGTTGCGGCTGAAGGGTTAACTAACCATTTGATTTGGTTAAAAACCCCCATTCCCTGCTTTTCACCATATTTATCTTTCAGCGCGTGATAGAGCGCAAGATTATCAATTTCACTGGTGCTGTCAGAGAAGCGGTTCGCCATCGTGCCAACGAAGATCATCGCCACATCAAAAGGCTGCCAGTGCTGCGGTTTAAAGCCGAGGGTAGAAAACTCTTTTGGCAGTAGCTTGCCAGGATCGGCATTAATCTTATCGATCCAGGCATTCATGCCATCGGCATAGCCCTGAAGGATCGCTTTTTCTTCGGCGGGTAAGGCGTCAATTTGGGCCTGAATACTGGCAGGCCAATAGTTAAGCCGGATGTCTTTATCAAACTCGAGATACTTGTGGCCCAGCACTTCTGCGACGGTTCCCTGCGTGCTGCGGCGTGCCATTTCCATTTGAAAAAGTCTGTCCTGCGCCACGACGTAGCCATAGCCATAAAACAGATTTCGGGTGTCGTTGGCATAAATATGGGGAACTCCATATTCATCACGAATGATTTTTACTTCCTTGTTTTGTTCCGCTGCCGTCCCTTGTGCACTCCATAACGCAGCCACTCCTGTCACAAAGCAACTCACTATTAGGCCATTTTTATAATTCATTGTATCCTCTTACGGATGAAGACTCGCAAAAAGATACTAGCAATGGAACTGGCATTATCCATTTAAAAGGCTCATTTTTGGATGAAATCGTGAGCGTGGTAACTAATTTTATCATTCATATTTTTCTGTTAATCATAAAAACACGAATCACTAATCGTTACGCTAACCGCTAATATTTGTCATTCATGTAGATGTCGGACTTGCACCAGGTGGGCTATATATTTGGGGGAATGATTAACGGAAAAATCTCCATGATGCGGCTTACCCTGATCTTGCTTGGCGTTGATTTTCTGCGTTCTCACTGGCGCGGACTGCGCCGTTTCGGCTGGATGACCCTCATTGCTGGCGTGGTTATTTTCATTGATGCTTTGGATGGCTCGCTGTTCTTCCCTATCGAACCTTTTGCCTGTTTATTACTGCTCGAAGGCGGCGCAACCCTGATGGTTGCTCATAGCGGCATGGGCGGGCAGCGCATATTGCGCTACGTAAAAGGTGGCGTATTTACCGTTGCGGCATTGCTGATTTTGGCCGGTCAGCATGATGGTAACTTCGTGCTGGCGATGATCTTTGGCTTGTTGTTTTTATTCGATGGCGCTTTGCAAATTGCATCCGCGGTGGTGGTGCGTTATCGCCGATGGCGGCCCGCATTATGGGGAGGAATTGCCGAAATTGTACTGGCGATATTTTTCTTCCAGCCCTGGCCAACCAACTACGTCGGGACTGTGCCTTATTGCCTCGGTTTAGGTTTAGCGTTTGCGGGCTGGAACCTGTTTATACTCGCCAATCGCGTTAAAAATGCCGCAGAAAATCCGGGGCTTAAAGGCTCGGTATTTATGGAAGAGGCCGATCATCTTCCTCCAGACACCGTTGAGTGGGACGGCCCACCGGAAGACGACGAAAAAGCCCTGACAGTGCATGTCTGGACGCCCGTTGGCTCGGCACCCGGCGAGACAATACCCCGCCCAGTCATTAGCCGATATATCGCCGCCGTCGATCGCAATGGCGTTATCTCAACCGGCCACGCGGCGCTTGAATCCCCAGGCGGCGTTTACATTAGCCTCTACCCTGCAGAACTTATTGATCAGTCGCCGGATGAGTTCGCTCGTCTGTTACGAGCCACGCCAGAAAACAATGTACCGGGAGTTTTCCAGCCAGATTATGCGACCGAGTCCGCAAAGTGGTGCCCATCCACAAGAAAAGTACGCATCCGTAATTACAGCGAAGGGCGGCTGAAAGAGTTCTGGGAAACCTATCGGCAAAATGAATCCTATAACCTGACCTACAGAAACTGTTCGAGCAGTGTTGCGCGCGCGTTAGAAGCGGCACTAGAGGGTTCGGTCGGCAGGCTGTGGCAAAAGCGTGGATTCTGGGTGGCGATGGGTAAACTGATGTCGACACCCGAACTGTGGGTCGCCTTGCAACTGCGCAAGCGTGCCGAAACCATGGCGTGGACGCCGGGGCTGGTGCTGGACTATGCGCGTGCTCTGAGCATGCTTGCGGATCCGCGCCCCACCGGTTGGTTGAATACCACAGGGCGAGCGGTGAAAAAAATGCTCCGCCGCCGCATTGCGTGGGGAAAAGGTAAAAGCGGCGAAGAAGTGGCAAAAGATGAGCGTTAAATATAAGCGAATAATTTCTTCGTCGCCTTGCGGTGCCGGGAGATCAGATCCGGCACATCTAACCCGAGGAGATTACCGTCGGGCACATACCTGATGCGAGACGCATATTCGAAACAGGAATCAGCGCATCGTCTTATGGCTGTAATCAGGCTAGTGAGAGGGGTAAGGATTAACGAAAAAGGGCTTCGTGGAACACGCCGGAGAAGCCCAATATTTACGGATAACTGTTTGCTAATTACTTTGCTGCGACTGCCGGTTTTGCTGTATCAGCCGCTTTAACCGTGATTTCAGGCACTTTGCCAAAATCCAGTTTGGTTGCATTCAATTTGTTCGTCAGGTCAGCGGTGACATCGAGTTCCGGGGCAACCGAAACTGCCGACTGCAAAGGCATAATGGCAGCAATTTTCTTTTCACTGCGATAAGCATCAGTTGCCTGTTTTACCGCCGCCAGCACAACCTGGCGTGCGGTACGCTGTTGAGCCTGCCATTGCTGAGCAATAACATTTTTATCAGCCTGGCGCGCGGCCGCAACTTTATCTGCAGGCAGAGTGGCATAATTCTTTTCTGCCAGCTCCAGGCCTTTATGCAGATTTTCATTTACTGCTTTGAGATACGCTTGTTCTTGCTTAACCAAACCTGAATCCAGTGCGACCTTTTCCACATTCATAAATTTCATTTCAACTTCTCCAGCTTGTTTCGCATCACAACCAACCAGCAGGGTACCTGCGATCATTAAAGCGATTACGGCACCCGTCATCTGACGTATTAAATTTATTTTCATTTGATACTAACCCCTGTAGGAAATTAAAATATAAGCACCAGTTAATTCATAAATTAAGAATATACATTGGCGTCATTATATTTGCGCACTACATAGTAAAACCGGCAATATCTTAAACCCGTCGCCATAATAGTGATTATCAATATAAAATCAAACCCGCAATCCAGAATTGTATTTAACCAACCATTTTTAAACGGCGAGCGGTTTCGTAATGATCAATCCAATAATGATTGGTAAGCGATGACATCGTGACACCCTCACTGCTTGAAGCATGAATAAACTTATTATCACCAACATAAACACCCACGTGGCGCATGCCTGGGGACGTTTTAAAAAAGACTAAATCGCCGGGCTTAAGCGTTTCCTTACTGACATGTTCACCATTTTGGATTTGCTGTGTGGTCGTTCTTGGGAGTGACTTGCCAAACGAGGCGCTGAAGATATGCTGCATCAACGCTGAACAATCCACGCCTTTGTGCGTCGTGCCACCAAGGTGATAGCGCGTTCCTTTCCAGTTGGAATATTGAGTCAATATGGCCGAGCGAATATTCCCGCCATCATTGCCATTAATATGTTGTGTATAACCGTCTTTTTCAAAGAAACTATTTTTATGGGAGACAGATTTTGTTCCCATTGATGCAAATTCCTTTGGCATATTAAAAGCAAAGGAATTGGCACTAAAAATTAAAGGTGCAACAACAAATACCAGGGCTACGAGATTTTTAAAACGAGGCATAAATAATATCTTTCAAAATAAGGCAAACAAACCATTACCTGATTAATGGCAATGGGACTTACAACTCCTTTTGGGTGAGCAAATAATAACCACTGAGTGAAATTTATCCACCCCTAAAACAGTCCATTAATAGACAGAAGCTATTATAATGTGAAAAAACAGCCTGATAGGGAACCAGGCTGTATCTGAAGTGTGCTTAGACGTTGGCGAGATCGACTTCAGGACGCTGGTAATGCGGCCAGACCAAAGCCACCAGCTCGGGATAGGCATGCTGGCTGAACTCATCGAAACACTGGCGTAGATTAAGTACTTCAATATCGGCAAACGGTACTTTTTCACCTTCTGCACAGCGTTTACGCAGATTGTCGTAATAGCGATAAATGGCTGAATTTAAGTCACTGCAACGCCGCTGCGCATTAAACAACTCACGATTCGCACTCAGCTCTTCGACTCTCATCTGCTTTATCGTGGCATAGGCAAAATCTACATATTCATGACTGACTCGCCAATAATAGTCAGGCGTTATTTTCGAAATTAACTTCGCAAAGTAATCTTCACGTTCATCAGTGTCAGAGAAATTTAATTTAGGGGAAGCTTGAGGGATTGGATTGACTCTGGTGTGGGATTTTTCACGCATGAGCACCAATACACCGCACAGCAACAATAGTATTAATACAATTGAATAAAAGACGCTTTGCATGTGGGCTCCTGTTTTTTTTATAGTAATTTTGAGGCAAACTAATGTCAACGCCACACGTGGTTTCTATGAACTTCATTTCGTTGATTTAAAAGGACATATCTAATGCTGCCCAACAACCTGGTGCCAGTCATGCTTCCTGTTTTGCAGGTTGAAATTACTCCATCAGCAGAAGATAGCGCCCTAACTGTAAATCCTCGGGATTATCTTTTAGAATTAGAGAAAACAATTCTCAGTGCCAATCATTATGCCGGGCAAGCCAAAAATACATTGCTTGAAGAAAACGATCGCCATTTAAAAGAGCGGTTATTCTGTGCGGTAAAAATTGAAGCCATGGTGACGGTGTTAAATGAACTCATAGAACAAGAAAAAATCAGTTCGGCCGATTTGCAAATGCTATTAGAAGATAAAAAATTGCAGATAAGTCAACATTCGCAGCAAATCTGGGTCAATCAGTTAACCCAGGAAAAAAGCTGGCCAATATTTTATTCCTTCGACGAGTAATCTCAATGTCTGATATACAAACACCCATTGCGCAGGATACCGTTTCAACAAACGATACGACGCCCGAGAACACTTTATTGCGTGATAATATCGCCGCGCTGGTGCTGATTAAAAATGAAAATATCGCCCGTTTCACGGAAAGAAATATCAATATTACTTCAGCACTGGTTGAGCAAAAGTGGCACAACCGGCATCAAGTGCATCCTTATCGCGTGAAAGAAGAAATTTACGGATCCGTGCTCAGTGAAATTCTCGCTCACCAGCCACGGATGAAAAACGCGATCCTTGCCCGGCTTGAGGCGGTTTATCAGCAACTGAGAGATGAAGAAGCCCAATCGCTGTCGCGGACTCGTGCATTACTGGAAGACAACTACAAAACGCCTTATTTATAAGGCGTTAAATTTTACCCACAGCGAGAGACGTCGCCTCGCCTTCCGTAATAATTTCAGTGACATCAGCCCGCTCACCAATCCGCACATCGCTCACACGATCAAACTTGCTCTTATCGATCAGCAATATCGACTGGACCGAACGCTTGAGCAACAGGGTTTTATATTCGGCATTCCAGCTGCGTGTGTCCCATAGCGTGCCGTTGCTGTCGACCCCTTCGCAGGAAAACACAAACAGATCGATCTCCAGGGATTTCAGGTGTGCGGCAAGCGGGGCTTTGATATAGCAGGCATCTTTGCGTTGGAGTAAGCCACCGCTACTGATGAGCTGGATCTGTTCACGCTTCCCAAGCTCATGGCAGATACGTTCACTGTTGGTAAAAACGGTGAGTGGAATATCCGGCAGCAAACGCGCCAGATACCAGCAGGTTGAGCTAGCATCCAGTGCCACCACCATTCCCGGCACAATCCAGGCGAGCGCTCGATGAGCGATATCCGCTTTACTGTTGAGATGGCTTTTCAGGCGCGCCGTAAACGGGTCGCTGCTTTCATCGGCATCGCGATTAATGCGCTTTGCCCGCCCATGCTGACGAACAATTTTCCCCAGCTTTTGCAGCACGCGCAGGTCGCGCCGCACCGTTTCCTGGCTCACATCTAACAATTGAGCCAGTTGCTGTGTCGTCAGGTTATTGTACTGTTCGACAAGTTGAACCAGTTCCTGATGGCGTTCGGCTTTCATGATTATGTCTCCCGGCAATGCCAGGATATTAGGGGCTGACCACCTTTTTTAACAAGAAGTTACCTGACTTCGCTCGCTCCCATGTGATGACGATCGCAGAAGTTTAACCGAGGGGACAGCGCCGAAGGTAAACCCCGACGCCAGCCGTCAGGCCAGGCGAAACACCGAAATCGCCTGCTGTAATTCATCGGCCTGCTGCTGTTGCTGACGTGCCGCCTGCATAGTTTGTGCGGTATGTTCCACATTCTCCTGCACGCTCTCATCAATACTTACGCCCCCCAGGGTCGCAAGGCCGCTGGCCTGGGTTGCCAGAACTCTGGCGGTTTGCGCCACCACAAAAATAGCGTGGAACACCACCATATGAATGCCTGGATGCACAAAGCAAATAATGCCGTATAAGTCATGATATTGCAGCCAGGCAAATAAACCATGGTGGATTGCAGCAACTGCCGCTCCCATTAATACAGGACGATAGTCGCGGTAAGCTAATAAAGCAGATAATAATACAAACACCGAAAAGTGATACTCGGTTTCACCCTCCCCTAATTGAATTAATAATGCGGCAAAACCGATTAATGTAAATGCGTAATATAAACGGGTGGAGAGTTTTCCTGGGAACTACGTAATAAGCGAAACGGCAAGAGAGATGAAAAAACGGCCTGCCAGATAACCAGCAGGCCGTTCAAAATATTGATGCTCTTTTAGATGGGAAAACGCAAGCTTACTGGGGTTTCGTGACTTCTTGCCCCACCAGGCCAATCTTCAAATACCCTGCCTGATGCAGTGTATCCATCACATTCATCATCGTTTCGTAATCAACCGATTTGTCTGCACGGAAGAAAATCGTGGTGTCTTTCTTACCTTCCGTGGCAGCCATCAGAGCATTGATCATGCTCTCTTTGGTCACTTCATCGTTGACAATAAACATGGTTTTGTCGGCTTTGACAGAAAGATAGACTGGTTTTTCCGGACGCGGCTGCGGCTGACTTGACGACGCAGGAAGGTTAACCTTCACATCAACCGTCGCAAGCGGTGCTGCCACCATGAAGATAATCAGCAATACCAACATGACATCGATAAACGGTGTCACGTTGATTTCATGCATTTCACCGTTATCGTCGTGGTTTTCGTTAAAACTCATTGCCATGGGATCAACCTACACGCAGTTTCTGAGCTGTACGTACCGGGCGAGACTGAGAGCTTGCAGCCAAATCCAGGTCACGGCTTTGCAGCAGTAATACCTGAGCAGCAACATCACCCAGAGAAGCTTTGTAACCGCCAATCACACGAGCAAAAACGTTGTAGATAACAACCGCAGGAATTGCTGCAACCAGGCCGATAGCCGTTGCCAACAAGGCTTCGGCAATACCCGGTGCCACAACAGCAAGGTTAGTGGTTTGCGACTGCGCAATACCAATAAAGCTGTTCATGATGCCCCAGACGGTACCAAACAGACCGACAAACGGTGAAATCGCACCGATGGTCGCAAGGAAGCCATTACCGCGTCCCATATGACGACCTGCAGCCGCAACACGACGCTCAAGGCGGAATCCGGTACGCTCTTTAATGCCTTCGTTATCATCGCTGCCAGTGGAAAGCTCAAGCTCATTCTGCGCTTCATTGATAAGCATCGTGCTCAGGCTTTTCGCATCAAAAGCTTCAGCCATTTCGCTGGCTTCATCCAGAGAGCGGGCATTAGCCAGTTGTTGCTGCTCACGCTTCAGACGGCGCTTTTGCGAAGTCAGCTCAACACTTTTGCTAAAGAAGATTGCCCAAGTGACGACAGAGGCCAGAATCAGGCCGATCATCACAATCTTTACCACGATGTCAGCATGCTGATACATGCCCCAGACAGAGAGGTCTGTCTGCATCAAATTATTCGTCACTCTTACTCTCCACCACGAAATATTACTCAAACTGTGCGCAATAATATCAAAACGACATCGAATTGATAGTAGTTCTCATTAGTATTTAAAGAGTGCCTGAAATTGTCCATGGATTCCTTGCGCTTACGCAGCAAAAGCATGATAAGTTAGATTTGGACATCCAGATGGGTAAACGGGGTAAAGTGAAGATGAGTAAAAAGCACATTGAAACGGCGCTGGTTAATGCTGGGCGCGATAAGAAATTCACCCAAGGTTCGGTTAACAGCGTCATTCAACGCGCATCATCATTGGTTTTTGAAACGGTCGAAGCCAAGAAGCAAGCCACAGCAAACCGCGCGCAAGGTGAGCTGTTTTATGGCCGCCGTGGCACCCTCACCCATTTCTCGTTACAAGAAGCGATGTGCGAACTGGAAGGTGGCGCGGGTTGTGCACTTTATCCGTGTGGCGCCGCAGCCGTTGCCAATGCGATTCTGGCATTCGTTGAGCAGGGCGATAATGTGCTAATGACCGGCACCGCCTATGAACCGAGCCAGGATTTCTGCACCAAAATTCTCGCCAAACTCGGCGTCACCACGACGTGGTTTGACCCGATGATTGGCGCAGGTATTGCTGAACTGGTGCAACCCAATACTAAAGTTGTATTTCTCGAATCGCCTGGCTCCATCACAATGGAAGTCCATGACGTTCCAGCGATTGTTCAGGCGGTACGCAGCGTAGCCCCCGATGCCATCATCATGATCGACAACACCTGGTCGGCGGGTATTTTGTTTAAAGCGCTGGATTTCGGCATTGATATTTCGATTCAGGCGGGCACCAAATACCTGATTGGCCATTCGGATGCGATGGTCGGCACGGCGGTCTCCAACGCCCGTTGCTGGGATCAACTGCGTGAGAATTCTTATCTGATGGGGCAGATGCTGGATGCGGATATCGCCTATATGACCAGCCGGGGTTTGCGTACTTTAGGCGTGCGTCTGCGTCAACATCATGAAAGCAGTCTGAAAGTTGCCGAATGGCTGGCGCAACACCCGCAGGTTGAACGCGTTAATCACCCTGCGTTACCAGGCAGTAAAGGGCACGAGTTTTGGAAACGAGACTTTACAGGTAGCAGCGGCTTGTTCTCATTCGTGCTTAAAAAGCGTCTAAGTCATGATGAATATCAGCATTACCTGGATCATTTCCGCTATTTTAGTATGGCCTATTCGTGGGGTGGCTTTGAGTCACTGATTCTGGCCAACCAGCCGGAAGAACTGGCAGAGATTCGCCCTGCAGGGGGCATCGACTTCTCCGGTACGTTAGTTCGCTTGCATATTGGTCTGGAGAATGTTGACGATCTGATTGCTGATCTTGATGCAGGTTTCCAGCGTATTGCCTGAATTTTCCAGATGTGGACGCCTGAGAGGACAGTTTTTCTAGTTTGATGATGATTTGTTGAGCCTATGATCAAGGTGTCGCAGGCCATTTAGCGTTACACTTATGTTCTCAAAAAAGGTACGCCGAAAATATTAAGGTGTACCTAATCTAACTACTATAGATTCAGACGCGCCCAATAAAGCGGTTCCACAGGATTTGCCATGGCTGTTATACATAATATCGTTCAGGCGCTTTGGCAACATGACTTTGCTGCACTCGCGGACCCTCATGTTGTTGGAGTGGTTTATTGCGTCATGTTTGCGACGCTGTTTCTCGAAAATGGATTACTGCCCGCCTCGTTTTTACCGGGCGACAGTCTGCTGTTACTCGCAGGAGCGCTCATCGCAAAAGGGGTCATGGGTTTTGTCCCAACGCTACTTATTCTCACAACGGCGGCGAGTCTCGGCTGCTGGTTGAGCTACGCCCAGGGGCGCTGGCTCGGTAATACCAAAACAGTGAAAGGCTGGCTAAAACAACTACCGCCGCAATATCACCAGCGCGCAACGGTGATGTTTGACCGACACGGGTTATTCGCGCTGCTGGCTGGGCGTTTTTTAGCGTTTGTCCGCACGCTGCTGCCAACCATGGCGGGGATTTCAGGCCTCAGCAATCGTCGTTTCCAGATATTTAACTGGTTAAGCGGGCTATTGTGGGTCGGGAGTGTGAGCAGTCTGGGATATGCCTTGAGCATGATCCCGTTTGTGAAACGCCACGAAGATCAGGTGATGACTTGCCTGATGGTGCTGCCGATGGTGCTTCTGGTGGCAGGCTTAATCGGAACGCTGTTTGTCGTCATCCGTAAGAAATTTAATCCCGCATAAATATTTGCAGGGTGGATAACATCAAATTATCCGCCCTGCTGCTCGCTTTACTTCCCGTTAAATCACTCGCATCCGCGCAGCATCTTCCCCCGGCGTAACGCCAAAGTAGCGCTTAAACTCACGGCTAAACTGCGATGCACTTTCATACCCCACACGAATGGCCGCGGTACTGGCTTTGATGCCATCGTGCAAAATAAGCATGCGCGCTTTGTGCAAGCGGTAACTCTTAAGATATTGCAGCGGCGAGGTGCTGGTCACCGACTTAAAGTTATGGTGAAACGCCGAGACGCTCATGTTCGCTTCTGCAGCGAGTTGGTCCACAGAGAGGTTTTCTGTGTACTGGGTTTCGATGCGCCTGAGCACACGGCTTATCAGGCTGAAATGCGTCTGCCTGCTGACCAGCGCTAACAGAGCGGCACCGCACGAGCCCACCAGAATGTGGTAGAGGATTTCGCGGATAATTTGTTTACCCAGAATACGGGCGTCGAGCGGGTTTTCCAGCACGTCCAGTAAACGCTCGGCAGCGCAGAGAATCTCTTCGGAGAGTTCAGCAGAGTTAATCCCGGTTGAGCAGGTTTGCGGGTGCATTAAATCATCTTCACCGATATCCATCAGTAAGTCCTGAAGCTGCGAAATATCGATGTTAATCCGCAGCCCAGCCAGCGGTACTTCCGGTGTGGCGAAGGTTTCACATTCAAACGGAAGCGGTACCGTCAGCAGCAGATATTCATTCGCATCGTAGCGAAACACGCGATCGTTCAGATAACCCGTTTTATGGCCGGAAAAGAGAATAATGATCCCCGGCTCATACATCACAGGCGTACGCGCATAGGGTTTGGTGCCATACAGCAAACTGACGTTCGGCAGGGAGCTTAGGCCACTATTTTCTTTTTGTATCAGATAATTAATCTTATTGGTTAACTGCTGACAAATCGCTTTCCGCTTCATTTTCCCACACCCCGCATGGCTTTTCTGACGATGTCAGTGTGCAACTAATCGTTTCATTTCTCCAGTGCTCTGGAGGAATAGGCAAGATAAAGGCAGGAATAAGCATTGAGAGATAGCGACCCGAAGCCGACAATGGCTACCATCAAATTCGATAAGCTTTTTCTTCAACCAATCCATACGGGAATCTCATAATGAACAACTTTAACCTCCATACCCCGACTCGCATCCTGTTTGGTAAAGGTGCCATCTCCGACCTGCGTGCTCAAATCCCAGCCGATGCTCGCGTCCTGATAACTTACGGCGGCGGCAGCGTGAAGAAAAACGGCGTGCTGGACCAGGTCTATTCCGCTCTCGAAGGGCTGGATGTTCTGGAGTTTAGCGGTATCGAACCGAACCCAACTTATGAAACGCTGATGAAAGCGGTTGAAGTGGTTCGCCAGCAGAAAGTCACCTTCCTGTTAGCCGTG
>Ga0105244_10001301_pt1 | contig 20432 bp, 17 predicted proteins | sample KBSM44metaG_FD_80423 | JGI IMG/M metagenome (GOLD analysis project Ga0105244, IMG submission 80423) | Miscanthus rhizosphere microbial communities from Kellogg Biological Station, Michigan, USA - KBS M4-4 metaG | ecosystem: Host-associated > Plants > Roots > Rhizosphere > Soil | place... | reverse complement strand
TCTGACTGGGGTGATGATGCCCGGCAGTCCCTGATCGACATTGAGGGCTGAGCTTCATCGTTGCGCAATCTCGTAAAACAATAGAGCCAGCTACGCTAGATGACTTGCCCGGACGGTTACGAAGCTCAATGGTATCGGGGCTAGTCACGCGTCCGACTTGATGACCCATGCGGATCCGGCCACCTTGGTAAGTACCCCAAATGGAATCTTCTTCGACATGGTAGTGAAATACTGTGCCGGCACCGGATAGCCCGTGGGCGTTACCCGCTACCGAAAATTGGCGATTGTTCAAACGCTCCCTGATTTGAGCAAGGGGGATTTCCATAAAATGTCGCGTCCTTTTAGTCGAGATGTTCCATTACAGTCTTCGATGATCTTAAGCCATTTTGTCGTGCCTGATGAGAGGTCTGCTTGCCTATCCCTGGAGCCGCAACTCACGACGAGAAAACGCAAGATGTGTTCACCGCCCGCTTACAACACTGTCCTATCTGCGACAGGTAAATCGCAGATGATTCCAGCAATCCTAGGCGGAGCGTTAGGTGCTGTACGAAAAATTCGAGTGAGTACAAACGAAGTTAGTACGTTCACCCGACGTGCGCGCATGACGTTGGCATCGATACCGTGACACAGCGCAACGCTAGCAACAGAGGTACCTGCGCGCAGAGATTACTGGACGACTGTGCTTTAAACCGCTTCGGATGAAAGGTTCGCTGACGTAGGGTATTTGCTTGCTTGGGCTAAACGTGGTGTCGACTTGAAATGAGGGACATCGTTGGCCTGATTGATGACGTCAGGATGTGTTTCCTGGGCGCTTATCCTTCAGCCGCGAAGCGGCGGAGCTTAATGCACCCTTGCCGTGGATTTGGAAGGGAATAGCAAATGAAAAAAGGGCCAGAGGCCCTTACATCAAAACAGGAAAGATCACTGGGCAAGCCACGTTTCAACTTCTTCGGAGCCGTATTCAGCTTTCCAGTCCTTTAAAACCTTGTGATTGCCGCCCTTGGTTTCCACTACTTCCCCTGAGTGCGGATTCTTGTACACCTTGAGCGAGCGAGCTTTTCTGGTGCCTTTGATCTCCACCGGAGCCGACATGCGACGAGTCGAGGCATGAGGATCCAGCAGACTGATGATGTGCTTTAGGCTGTAGCCGTATTCGCCGAGGAGATCACGCAGCTTGGTTTCAAATTCAATTTCTTTTTTCAGGCCACTGTCATTTTTAAGCGTTTCGAGCTCAGCCATTTGGGCGGCAAGCTGCTGTTCGAGCTTACGGAATTCGGCAAGACGGGACATTGGAAAACCTCAACTAATTGGTGTTGGCAGCATAATGCACCTTGAGACCACCTGGAAGACAAGTGCTCGAAACACCGCGCGGTGCATTGAACACCTATCTACCGAGGATCCGGCCAGGAATCGATGACACGCCGTGGCAGTTGGCCGCCCCTGAGAATCTGAAGACGTAGCTCGTCCCCATCTCGGAGGCTTCGCGTCGAGCTGTCAACGGAAGTCTCCGAACTGCCGGTTGATATCCGGTGCAACGGATGAGCACAGATGCGTAGCCATAACGTTCACGGGCCAGTCTGCCCTTCTGCGTAATGAGTGGCTATATGCCATAATCACCCATAAGAATTTTATCACCGCTGCCTTCTGCTTTCCCAACGCAAAGTTAGTTCGTGTCTATCAATCGCAGGGATCGATGGACGTACGTACACGCAGGGATTCGAGGGAATGTGTATGACTGAACGAGTATTAGATTGGCGGAATAGGCAGGCATGGTTGCGGCATATTCGATCCTATTCGAAGGCGATCCTCACCCCTGAACTAGTCGGAATGTTGGAGCGCAAACGTCCTGACTGCTGGTCAGACGTTATGGACTGGCTGCCAGATCATGAAGAAGTCGTTCAAGAGTTTTCTGAGCGTATGAGTTCTTTTTACACTCACTTCAAGGCGTTTCATGGCTGTCGGCCAGAATCTTTGGCGTCGTACTATGAGAATGGCCTCCAGGGACAAAGCGCCGAGAAGATAGTACAGAAGTTCCGGATGTTATTTTCAGACGTTCCTCTGAGTGACCTCGAACAAGCCATTCAAGAGATGAAGCATCGTGAGTCCAGTGAAAAGGGTCGCATATGGTTGTCAGGGGACGACCGAGAGATGGGGAGGGAGTATGGTCACTACATGATTAATGGCAGCGAGTACCTACTAGCTCTTGCTGCGAAGCTCGGGACTGGCCGATTTGGTGAGGAAGATTATCGCCTTCGGCTACGCACTATAGGCATCCCAACCATTCTTGAGGTCGACATCCCGATTGATCTGGTTCCGCCAGTGCAGCAGGTTGCAGTTGCCAAGATGATCCTTTCTGAGTGGGGCCAGCTTCGAACACGAAAAGCGCTCGGAATGTCGTCATCTCCAAGCTACGTGGTGCGCTCAGATATCCCTAGCAACTGCATCAAAGCGCACTCTCATCCGGCCAGGATCACCGACTTTCATCACTACGTCCCGACCTACACCAACAAGACGGTACGTTGCGAGGACTGCCCGCCATCGGATCTGTAGGCAATACCGGTTTCTAGATCCTGGTCATAACTGTGATGGTAATCCCCAAAACATTTGAAAACCGTCGTTCCTGTTACAAGGAGACCATGTGCCAGCTCAAGGAACCAGCGACGACCGAAGCTTGAAGAGCTTTTGGGAGAAGGGATCGGGTAACCGGGTGATCCACTTGGGGCATGACAATGTCAAGCGAGCCCCCGCACGAAGGTTGCAGCTGCCCACGAAGCTTCCACTTTCGTGGCGACGTTCAGGGAGCTGAAGATTTGGGGCATCCATACGCGCAAGAGTGAATGAACCGTCATGCTTTGCGGACAACGCTATCGTGGTTGCTATCGGATAGAAATGCACCTTAGAGTGATTGCCTCGTCCACCAAGGCTAGGATCATGGAACAGCAGAAAAGGACTTTGCACGAGCTCAAGCTTGCATTAGCTATTCTCCAAATTAACTCATTAGCTGCGGCTTCCCGCTATCGAGTGATCAGCGCAACTGCGCTATTTTTTTGCTGGAGAAACTCCCCTCCTGACACATTGATTGAGGTGGTTCGGGCCCGCATCAAAGGGCGATACGCGCAGGACATCTTTGCAGATCTAGTAAACAGGATAGATGAAGTCCGTCTCGGTCGTGCAGCTGGTGATGTAGAGGCCTTTCTAAGCGCACGGAATGCTATTGGAGCTAATGTACGGTCGGCCATCAGACATCCCGAATACAAGAGGGCTGTCCATGATGCGGTAGTGCTCCCCCAAGGGCTTTATCTGACTATGCAGGGTGTAAAACGTTACAGGGCTATGCCTGACATCCAGAGGCGAAGCTTCAGGCCTGAAATTTCCTACAGCAGTTTACCTGCGGAACCGCGATACACGACTTATCCAATCTACTATGGGACGGATCGTTCACCTGAGCCTGGTCACGCAGTAAAATTCAGTGGCTTTAGAAGCGACGGCACGGTTTTCTATGGTATGGCTGAGGTTTCCGTTCCTCATATTCACAAAGAGGGAAACCTTGAGCGACCGTGGTCGTGGCCAATTCGAGTGAAGGGCGACCCCAACAAACACATTACTGTCCATAGCAACGAGCTTATGCTTATGGATGCATGGCTCACAAGCGCTAAGAATTACATAAAGGATCTGAAAATCGATCAGGATCCTGCAAACAAAGAGGGGCTTCTATTCATCCACGGCTATAACGTTGACTTCGATGCCGCGCTATGGCGCGCTGCGCAGCTCTGTCACGACCTAAAGTTTCCAGGCCTGATGCTCTGCTTTTCATGGGCTTCACTCGGCACGCCAAGCGGCTATGTTGCTGATAAAGACACAGCGGACTGGTCAGCTGGCCATCTGAAGGAGTACTTGACGCATGTGACAGAGCACCTTGGGTTGTCAGCTCTCCACATCGTCGCACACAGTATGGGCAACAGAGCGCTCCTGTCGGTTCTAGAAAACTGGACATACAAGCCTGGCACTACGCCTATTCATCAAATCATCCTAGCGGCACCAGACGTGGACACAAGTCGGCTACAGCAGCTTGGACATGTGCTTAATGTCTACGAGCAGGTAACGCTTTATGCCTCTAGGTATGACAGAGCCATCGCTGTGTCTAGGTATGTCCATAGCTATCCCAGAGCTGGCGATGCCAATCCACCGCTGGTAATGGAATACTTGTCAACCGTAGATGTATCTGCTGCCGGTCAAGACATGCTAGGCATAGGCCATAGCTACATGGTCAACGCATCCAAAGTCTTCAGGGATTTGTTTTATATCGTCAGGCATCGGCACAAACCCGATCAGCGTGCCGGCATTTGCAAAAAAGACGAAGGTTACTGGGTACTGACATAATCTAAACAAAAAGCGCTAATCTTTCGGGCCTAACTGTCCTCATCTCCACCTAGTGGACGGATGAGGACTGCGCTAGAAGTCTCGCTCGCCAATCTTACTACCCTTACGATGGATAGCTCCTGACTTTAATTTCAATGCTGAAATTTTTGGTTCTTATAGTCAAGTTACAACCAAACGTGATTGCCTCGCGGAAGCGATAGCCTCCTCTTCTGCGCTCAAGGATTCAGCCAAGAGGCGGGCATTGGCCACACAATGCGCGATACCTTCTGATCGGCAGGTCAAAAACGCTTTTTTGTGCCCATACACTCGGTGAATATCTTGATAGTTACGTTCAACATCTAAATCCATAGGGGTAGTGTTCTGAGAAATTCCAGTCACGGCTTGTCTCATGGTCGGTAGGATACGAGGCTTGGTGTCAGCCTGAGTACAAGACGAATCGTCTGATATATGATCCCAGAGCCGCGCGAAAGAAGCATACCGTCCAACAAGAGCCGGCTTCGATTCGGCCACAGCTGATGAATCTTCAGTTTCAGAGTTACATGGCGCCCGTTCCCTTGCCTGGACTGCTACATCGTAACGACGGGTACTTCCGCCGTAAGTGATGCGGTACCCATGATCGTCCTCATGTAGCTGATCGAGCCCTCTCCCGCTATAGATAGAGGCGCCACGTCGCATCAGTGCGTCCGTGAGCAGGCTGTAAAGCATTCTCGGGTAGAGAGATATATCCTGAGGAAATATAAAAGCCGCCAACGTACCCATAGGCAGGCTAACGGAACCCGACGTACTCGCACGCTTCACCAGCATGCCGGTTCTTATGCACCTCTCAGCAAATTCCTCCAGTTTTGCTACATGCGTTTTCCGACATTCGAAAACGATTGATCCTTCGGTCGATGCGAGTAGCTGCGCGCCGAGGTCGATCGAGATGTCCTTAAGTTCAGCGATACCCTGAAGAGCGAGTCGTCTTGGGGCAGGGTCACGGTGCAGACACAGCCAGCTTGATACCAGCTCGTTAGAGATTCGCGCCGAGCAAGTCGGCTGGGAAAGATAGATGTCAGCTGCGAGTCCAAAACGCTGCAGGTAGTATCCAGTGAGCAAGGCCTCTAGCCCGTCCCCGAAAACAGCGACAGCCTTCTGTCCATTCTCATCCGGCATAGCTGCCCTCCTCATTTTGATGACCCGTACCATGTCAGATAGACGAATCATACTCCATGGTATTTTTTATAGATCAGAAGGTATGTTGGTGCCGCGCAAACGTCAAGCTATGAATTCGAAGCCAATGTGGTGAGGCTTATCCCGCCCTTTAGGCCGTGCTAATGTGCGATCTAACGTTGAGATTCGGTACTCATGTCAGGTCACACCTCCGCTGCGCGGCAAGCAATGCTGCAACAACAACGCGTGCTTGCGACCTTTGGCGCATTCGCCTTAAAGCCCAAGATTTCGATAAGATTCTGCAGGAAGCCTGCCGGCTTGTCGGTCAGGCGCTGAATACCGATTTGGCAAAGGTCATGGAACTGCAGCCAGATAAGAAAAACCTGCTAGTTCGAGCGGGGGTTGGGCGGAAACCGGGGGTTGTAGGTCGGGTCACAGTCCAAGCATCTATCGACTCGTCCGAGGGGCATGCACTGCAGACGCATAGTCCCGTGATTTAAGAGGACATAGCCAAAGAAGAGCGCTTTGTCTACGCCCCGTTCCTGACTGAAAACGGCGTCCATGCACTGGTCAATGTGATCATTCTGGGAGCGGATGAACACCGGCCTTACGCGCTGCTTGAGTTCGATTGTCGTATCCCTCGGCGCTTTACCGAAGACGACTTTTTGTTCTTGCAGACCTACGCCAATATGCTAGCCGCGGCGGTTGATAGGTTTCAGTTGGTAATGGCATTGCAACAGGCGGTGCAGGACAAGAAGCGACTTGTTGTCCGAACTGCAGCACCGTATCAAGAATAACCTCCAGGTCATCACAGCGTTGATCAGCACCCAAGGCCGACGGACTCAGTCCTCGGAGGCCAAGCTTGAACTGCAATCGATTGAAAACAGGATTGGAACGCTCCGCCTGGTACACGAAAAGCGTTATACAGCTGGCATTGTTGGTCGAAGCTCGCCTACTATCCGAGATCAGATAGCCATCATCGATAGGGATTTTTCAAATGGCTTTAAATCAAAAAACCAATCCGACTCTCGATGCCGCGAAGCTGCGCGAAAACGCTCTTACGTCCATCCGGCTTGGGATGGAGGATTTCCAGCGCAGTCAAGGTGGCGAAAACCCTGACCCGACTAGAGCGCTTTCTGCAGTCCGAAACCTATTCGCAGGAGTTCTTCTGCTCTTCAAGTACAAGATCGCAAGTAGCGTTGATGATCCTGACGATGCAGCAGCCTTAATATTCAATCCTCCAGAAGTTCTACCACACCTAGACGGGGCTGGCGGGGTCACATGGAAGCCTGTTGGTCGATTCAAGTTCACAACCATTGACGTCGCGACAATCAAGAAGCGTTTTGATGCTTTTGAAATAGAGATCAATTGGGCCGTAATTGAGAAGCTTCAAGCTTGCCGCAACCACTTGGAGCACCTTCATCCCGCACATACCCTAGGCGAAGTCGCCGACTTTGTGGCGGAACTATTTCCAATACTGCGAGACTTCATCCGTGATGAGCTCGGCGAAGAGCCTGATGCCATCCTGGGTGAAGCTTGGCAAATCATGCTGCTTCATCACGACTTTGTGGCAACAATCAAAGATGAGTGCGACGAGGCTTGGGCTGAAGCCGGAATTCCTGATGGCATGCACGAGTGGTTGGAAGCCTGCAAATGTCCTGAATGCGCTTCCACACTCCTGAAACCGAATCAGGATAACTTAGATGCCGGAGAGACAGTCGAATCCAATGACAACCAGTTTTTCGCCGTTTGCGTAAAATGCGGCCATCGTGAACTGGTTGCGCCGCTCCTACTGGAAACGCTTGGTAAAGCTCACGCTTATAATCCACGTGACGGGGAAGAACCCACGCTAGAACGGTGCAATGCTTGTGACCGGGAAACCTTCGTCGCCGAGGATCAGACTTGTCTATGGTGTGGATGCGAGCTCGATTATACCGAATGCGAAGACTGCGGCGAGGCACTGGGGCAAGAAGACCAAGATAATGACGGTCGCTGCTCCTATCATGCCTATGCGTATGAGAAATTCATGCGCGAAGACTAACCGTTCTGAACCTAGAGCACCGTCGGCCTTGTGTCGGGCTAAGTCTTTTCGCCTTACCTTAGTCCACCAACATTGATGGCAGCCGTTAGCTGCCACCACCATCACTTCCGTCAGGATGAGCAATGGATATGCAGACACTCTACGTCATCGGTAACGGCTTTGACCTGCATCACGGCCTTCCAACTTTGTACAAGCACTTCAAAGATTATTTGAGAACCGAAGACCCCGAGGTTTACGACTGGGTGGATTCGTATGTGCCAGTGGAAAAGGATTGGTCGGATCTGGAAGCAGCCTTGGCGTATCTGGACACTGACAACATTGTGTCTGAGCTTGAAATGTTCCTCGCATCCTATAGCGACGAAAACTGGAGCGATGCTGGACATCACAACTTTCAATATGAGGTGGACCGAGTAGCAAGTGGATTATCTAGAACACTGCAGGCGAAGTTTGGAGACTGGATCCGGTCAATCGTCATCCCAGACCGATCCGACGTAAGCCCCCTCCTTCAGGGGCTGGATCGTAGTGCCTGTTTCTTGACCTTCAACTACACCAGCACGCTCACCAAGCTCTATGGTGTTCCAACCGACAATGTACTGTTCATTCATGGCGACGGTGCGGAGGAGGCATCAGAGCTTGTGCTCGGCCATGCCTGGGAAGCTAAGGATCGAGCATCCATGCAGGACAGCCTGGATGAGGAAGATCATGATCACCGCATCATGGAAGCTTTTGGCACTTTGGATGAGTACTTTGAAACTACTTTCAAGCCTAGTGGGTTAATCATCCAGAAAAATGCAATATTCTTCGAAAGTTTGGGATCGATAGATAAGGTAGTGGTGCTAGGCCACTCACTCTCCGACGTTGATCGGGCGTATTTCGTGGCACTCGTTGAAGGACTTACCGCTCAGCCGACGTGGACAGTTGCCATTCGGACAGACGATGAAGCGCCTGCTAAAACACAACATCTGGCTGCTTTTGGGGTGCCACACGAACAATTGATTTGCAGACTTTGGTCAGAGCTCTGAACTTTGGCCGCGATTCCGCACTGATTTAGAAATAGCGGAACCGTTCTGTCTGGCATCGCAGTGATAGAGCTCCTCTATAGCTTTAACGCTTTTTCACTGGTGGGCCGCTCAGGCTGGAGTGCCAAGCTTCCATAAGTTTTACCAAACAGATTAAATAGTGCCATTGAGAAACCACCCGGGAGTGACCGCCGGAGAACAGACATCAGTAGCTCACTATCAATAGCAAGTCTAGCTCAACCCAGTCCGAAATCTCATGGCGTGATTGATCGACATTTACTAAAAAGACTGCCTCTCCAATGACGCACTAGGCTATTCCTAGGCCAGATGGCGTTGCTCGGTTTGCCGCCGTGGGCTCAGAAGCATTGCCGCTGCCGCCTAAACCTTCAGCGCCGTCGCTGTAAAAATCTCTTGATCCCGAGCGCCAGCTCAAACGCACTGCTCCCCCACGAGCTTGGAAACAATGCACTGAGATTGTACGAGTCTGAGCTCGACAGTACATAAATGCGCCGTAGAAGACTCGTAGAGGGGCCGTCTTGATGAGTGAGCGAAGCAATCAGTACAGCGATGCCGCCAAGAGCCTTAGCGTCCATCGAGAACTCAAAGCGCAACTGTAGAACGATCAATCGCTTCTGAATCACACGACTAAAGTCCTGAACATCTTCCGTGCGTATCAAGAACCGGTTAAGCTCAGCGCTATCTTTTTGCCTCGATTACTTGGCCAGGACGGCAGCTGTGAAATCAGGAACTGTAGCGGATCTAAGGCCGACACGACTCGAAACCCCTCAATGCCTCCAGCCTCGGAGTAGCCTCGTACGCCACGCTGGCCCTGCACGTCATCAGCAGGATTTGCAGGTCGACATCATGACCGGTGCGCTACCAAACGCAACCTCAAAGCTTGCATCTAATTATGCCAATGCTGCGTTCGCTAAATGCTTTTCAATGATATGCAGTAGCTGCTTGATAACAACTATCGGATCAAGTCTATATCCAAACCGCATCGTCATGAGCGCTAGCAACCGGTGTTTCAAATGAAACTACATGAAGTAGCTACCCGAGAGCAAGCAGGTAGAGATACGATCAATCGGTTTCGCGCTCAATTCAGGGCCGCGACTATTGAAAGTCTTGCGTTGCTGGAAGACAAAGAAGTCGAGAGAATTTATTGTGATTTTCACGAAGACTATGTAGTCAAATACGTTGTAGCCTCACAGGCTCAGTACCGCTTTGTCCAAGTAAAAACAAAATCACAACTAAACTACCGCTATAACATACTCGAAGTTTTCGGCATAAAGAAAAAGCCAAAGAAAAACCCAAAGCATGAGCTGCCGAATAGCTTTGCAGGAAAACTATTGCTCCATATTGAAAACTTTGGAGATAGCTGTCGCGCTATCGAGATCAGGACAAATATAAACTTTGACGATGAAGTCGAAACCATCATTGACGAGATCAGCAAAAAAGGCCTAATCGGCAATAATACATCTACGCTGGTCAAAGAAACACAGAACCTAATAGAAAGCCTAAACGGCAAAGACCAGCAAGATGTTCTTAATTTCTTATCACGACTAACGATTGAACCCAGACATAATATACTTGATGACAATGACGAGCTTTTTATATCATTGGCCTCCAGCAAAATATTTCAATATAGCGAAATAAATCTAAGCCCTGATGAAGCTCAAAAAATAATCATTCAACTTTTATCTCGCATTGAAAGTAAATCTTCTGGCGTGCTGAAATCTGACATTCAAGAAAAAGACCTAGACGATCTCACAAGTATTTGCATAGATGATGTTCTCGATACTTTATCCATAACAAAGTCTACATACGACATGTTGCGATCTGGCGGGGACGACAAAGCTCTAAAATCTGCATCAATTTTACAAAGACTGCTTCTGAGATCAGGATTCTCTGCGACCACAGTTGATACATTTGCCGGCTACAAATGTCAATGGGAAAACTGGCACCGCATACATCGACATGAGCTTCCAGACTTTCATATGGTTGTAGCTACCGAAATGATTATTGAGTGCGCTCGGAAATTGGCTTGGGGCAAAATCAAGCTGATAGATCTCACACTCGAAATTACAGCACTCAGTGCTGGCCTTACCACCCAACTCGGCCGTGACATAACTCTAGAACTTAGCTTTGGAGCCGTCTTATCCGAATTAGTCAGAGGTGAAGCCTCATGAGCGTTATCGACGCAATCAACATCGCAAGCTATGAAGCAGATAGATTTGTCACCTCCAGTGTGCCACGTTCTCGAAGAGACGCTTTACAAAACGAGAGCTTGTTTCACATGCCACTGATAGCTCTAACTATCATGCTACTGGGTAAAGGCAGTGCAAAGCCGAGAGTGGACGAGATAGGCATGTTTGTTGGTATGTGTTTCGAGCAAAGCCTTTCGACCTTCAAAGGCTCAAGTCAAGAACTAGGCTGGTCAGCAAATCTTAGAATACGAACGGTTCGAGCTCTTACGTTCTTGGAGACAGCTGAGTTTGTCAACGTCAATAAAAACACGTACAGGCTTGAGACGACCCCTGCGGGCCGTAAATTCCTAAATAAACTTACAGAAGAAAACACCAAATTGTGCTTATTTCTGCTGACCGCGCAGCGAGCATATCGGAACATGTGTAAGGAACGCGCAGGAGAGGCGAAGCTACATGAAATTTGAGTCCCTTGAAATCATCCCCAACGGAGCATCAGGGTGGGGATCTGGAGAGCTGAGATTCGGCGAAATAGTAACTCAGCTCTATGCGACCAACGAAAGTGGCAAAACCCCGCTGATAATGTCGATTCTTTTCTGCTTAGGTCTCGATATAAAGTTTAGAGCAGACATCACCAAAAAATGCCGGCTCGCCGTATTGAAAATATATATAGGCGAGAGGTTGTTCGCGTTCGAACGACTGATTGAAGAAAAATTCGATATCACCATTAAAGAAAACGGAAAAACAGCAAATCGCTTCTACAATGATGAAGATCTTTCTAGGTTTCTCTTTCAACAGCTCAACATCAAAATAGAACGACTAATAACGTCAAGTGGAATCCCCACCGCCCCCTACTTCTCAGGTTTAATACCTCTTTTTTATCTTGACCAAGACAAGGGCTACTCAGATTTTTACTCGCCTCGCCAAAGCTATATCAAGGATCAGTATACAGAGATGGTGCGGCTGATAAACAAGCTTCCAGCTTTGAACGTCTACGACAAAAAGCGCAAAGCAATAGATATCAGCAAAGAAATCGATTATCTGCACAACAATATTGTCGCCAGTCGCCGACTCTTGGAAAGGCTGCAGCAAGACTTGCCACTCCCCGCGCGCAGACTGGACGTCATAGACAAAGTCTTGGAAGCGGCGAAGGAGAGAATGCAGGCGCTAAGAAACTCTAAGAATATTAAAAGCGAAGCGATCTCAGGCCTTGATGAAATCTTACTAGATCGTCAAAATCAGTTGAGACAGCTTGCACAGGAGCAAAGCCTTCTAGAATCCAAAATAAATGGCTTTAACACAATCAAACAAGAAATTGAAAGCGAGATCCAAACGCTAAGTTTGAACGAGGATGCGAGACGGGCATTTATTTTGTTTTCCGAGCTATGCAACACCCCGAACTGCGGCATGTTCATGGCCAGTGCGGAGTCATATGGCAAAAGCCTTCTTTATCTCAAAGATCAAATTAAAGACTTAGAAATTTCTACCACGGCGAATATGCAATTAGCTGAAGCTATCCATACAGCAAGAATCTCAGTGAAAAAGCAGATAGACGAACTATCGCATCAGCGGACGCTCGCTGAACGAGAGTCTGGCGTCGAGGGATTCATTGAAGCAATCAGCCGCACTACAACTGAAATCTTCGAATTACAACAGGAAAAAGAAAAATATAAAAAGGTCGAAGACCAAAAGAACCGGCATGCAACGCTGATCGAACAACGCGAACGCGCGCTGACTGTCCAGGAGTCTCTAGAGCGGACTAGAGAACAGTCAGCTGACGTCGTGCGGCTGCGCCTGCGGCTGTCTGAGGGAATGACAAAATGGCTCGGTATACTGCATGCAAGGAAGATTCCCCAATCAGTAACAATTGACTCCTACCTCAAGCCAGCCATGGGAGACGAAAGGCTAGATATTTTCAAAGGCAGCTCTAAAACTAGGACAGTGCTGGCTTACCATGCTGCGTTGTTCGAAATCTGCCTAAGCGATCCGTCATCTCCGTTCAGAATGCTCATTTTGGATACACCAAAGCAGCAGGATATCCCAAATGAACACCTCGACTCTTATGTTCAAGCGCTGAGGACTCTCGCGGCGGAAAATAATGGTCAAGTAATCTTTTCTACATCAAGTTATCGATACGTGGTCGACGAAGAGACCGACGAGGAATGGTTGCCGAGCTTCATCACTTCAGATGATCTGATGTATTTAGGGTCACCAAAACCACAACCGGAATCGCCTCTGGAGTAAATCGGACTATCTCTCACGGACCGAATCCCGCGCGTCAATCGTGTGGGATAAGGCTTTGGAACCTGAACATGCAGCGCGGTGAATTTGGGTGCAAGCCGACGTTGCAAATACCCGAGTTTAAAGCTTTCGCTCACATGTGAGTGAGTCGGGATTTGAAGTCCATTTCCAGTGCCATAGGCACAAGCCTCAGCAAATCATCCACTTCAGAACACACACCTACACGCTTTCCTCAGTTCTGCTTCGAAGCAATACCTACACACATACACAAATCCAAAAAATGCTGTCCTATAAGAGTTCGATTCCCTCTACCCGCTCCACATCACATCTCCACCCATCTCCCCACATCCCACCTCCCCTTATAAATCAATAACTTAGCGCTCCGTAAATCTCTCATGATTTCTAGCGGTCTCTGCACGGCCCTACTTTTTCTGTACAGGCTCGTGTACGGTTTCGAAAACCTCGAACCAAGCCATACACAAACATGAAACGATCAGAGATAAAAGACGACCCCTTTTCTCGGACTGTCATCGATGCGCTTGAACCTGAGGTCAAGGAGTATCCCGAGAACTACGGTGGCGCAGAGCGGCTTTACATCGTTGTGAGCCCAACCGGGCGCAAACGCTGGGAGCTGAGATATAAAAAATCTGATGGAAAATGGGGCTGGCACGTCAAACAGGCGACGACGCTGAGAGATCGACTCCCTAGGCCTGCATAACGTCCGTAGCACCTAAGTACCGGAAGCGCTATGCTCGGAGCTGTCTCAGCGATTCAAGGAGCGAATTGTCATGTTACGATCAACCGAGTGTAACGCAGGCAGCGATGCCCCAATTTCTTTGATACCTGTGAAGAGTGATCGATCGGCGGCGAACACACTGTATTGGACGTCAGAATACAAGAGTCGACGGGGTCATCTCCAAAGCCGCTCTCGTCCTAGCAAAGAAAAGTACGCGCAGGAGAGGAAATGCCCGAGATGTGGGGTTGACGGCTCATCCGCGTTATTCCCTGTCCAACGGTGGTAATGGGGCCCAGTGTCTGGAATGCTTGAGTGCTTGAGTGCTTGGGTGCTTGGGTGCTTGGGTGCTTGGGTGCTTGGGTGCTTGGGTGCTTGAGTGCTTCATTCTTTTTGTAAGGGATGACATATGTACGACCAGTCGTTTAATTTTATTTCGGTTTCAAAAGTTCTGCGAAAGAATGATTTCTACCTTAGGCCGTGGCTGAGAAATCCGTTATCAAAGACCGCAGAGGTTGAAGCTGCTGTCGCTCGCTCTGATGATGGGTACGAATCATACTCTTTTCTTGCGAGCTCAATTCTTCGTGGGAAGAATGTCTACAGAGTTCCCGCCTTCAGTCACGAGCTGGTGTTACGAAAGATAGATAAGAATTTACGGATGGCTAAGTCGTTATACTCGCCGTCAAGAGACACTATAGTCGCTAATCTTCGCGCTCTGATCGCAGAAAGCGCTCAATTTAAAATATATAGATTAGACATCAAGAGCTTTTACGAGTCATTCACGGCGTCCAATGTTCTAAGTGCTGTGTACGGAATTAAGGGTTTAAGCCCCCAGACCAAAAAACACATTAAAGACATTATTGAGCATCATACCTTGGTTGGAGGGTTAGGAATCCCAAGAGGTATGGCCTTGAGTGCGACGTTATCTGAAGTAGTAATGAGTTCTTTTGATTCCTCAATAAAAACGATGGCAGGTGTATATTTTTATAGTCGATATGTCGATGACATTATTGTGATAACTGGGGGGGAGGAGCACTCAAAACAGTTTCTGGCTAAAGTGAGCAAACTGCTACCGCCTGGACTCCATTTAAATACGAAAAAACAGGAGCTTTGTTCTGCACCCGATTCTTCTGGATACAAAAAAAGCCAACAGCCGGAAATGCCGCTGCTCTTCTCTTTCGAATACTTAGGCTATAGTTTTTCGGTTTACGAACCACCGGAGAAAAACGGCAGCCGAGAAGTAGTATTGGATATAGCGGACTCTAAGATAAAAAAAATCAAAACGCGTCTCACCAAAGCTTATCTAGACTACTGTAAAAACAGGAATTTTGAGCTTTTAGAAATGCGCGTAAAGTTTTTGACCTCTAACTTTAGCGTACTAGATATTAATAGAGGCGGATATAGATTGGCCGGAATCTATCATAATTATCACAGGATAGATGAAGCAAAATCAACAGCCCTAGCTATATTGGATGAGTACTTATACCTGGCGACAATGAGTAGTTACGGCAAAGTATTTGATCGTTTTTTCTCGATTACTTCTGTCGCGCAACGCCGCCGACTATTGACTTTCAGCTTTAAGCGCGGATTTAGTGAACGTAATTATTTCCATTTCAACCGTTCACAGTTCAAGGCGATCAGGGAGTGTTGGGAGTATGCTTGATGATAAAAAATCTGAGCAAATTATAAAGGGTGACTATTGTCGAGTTCTCGTAACTGAAACAGCGCCGTATGAAACCCCGATAATATTTTCGAATGATGGCTTCTACAATATTGCAAAGAAACAAGCATCGAGCACAGGCTTCGCTAAGACAATCGAAAGCTTATTTATAACAAGTAAGGGCGGAAAATGGAGCACTGTGCCTTACCAATATAAAATAAGGAAAAGTGCAACTGACTTCAGATGCCTCTCGGTTTTGCATCCGCTCTCACAATGGCAAATTAAACTATTCTATGAGCGCTACGAGCATCTCATTTGTCATTACTGTACATTAGGTAAATACTCGATACGGACTCCATTCAAAACCGCGAGTGAATTTTATTACAAGAGCTCGTGGGAGAACATAGGGCAATACAAGAGAGGTACCGTTGACGACACCGCCTCTGAAACAACGCTAAAGCACAGTTCATCTTTCTACGCGTACAAGGGTTACACTAGACTTTATAAAATGTTTAACTCAAAAGCCTTTCTCGATCTTGAAAAAGACTTTAGCGTTCTAAAAACTCTGGACGTCTCAAAGTGCTTTGATAGCATTTATACCCATTCGATTGCTTGGGCTACTAAAGACAAAAGCTTTGTAAAGGACGGAAGGTACGCCGCATCTATATTCGGGAATAATTTTGACGACGTTATACGGATGGCGAATCACAACGAAACAAATGGGATTGTGATAGGCCCAGAGGTAAGTCGGATCTTTTCAGAGATAATATTCCAGAACGTTGACTGTAGAGTAGAAGCTAAGCTGGCATCTGAAAAGTTCAACTGGATGTTGAACATTGACTATTCTATCAAACGCTACGTTGACGATGTTTTCATATTTGCCAGATCCATCGAAATGGCAAATAAGGTTTACGAAATTTATGCGGATACCCTTTTGGGGTACAAGCTGCACGTCAACTCAGCCAAAAGTCAAATATATCAGCGCCCTTTTTTTACACCAAAATCTAAAGTGATTAGAGAGGTAAATCTTTACGTAAACGAATTCACGGAAAGGTTTTTAGAGGAAGTTGAGGAAGGGGCTTCGCTAAAGCCAAAGAAGATATTCAAAGTTGATAGGCTTGTGCGTAGCTTTGTTGATGCCATCAAAGCAACTTGTTCTGCTGAAGGTATGGATTATGATGAGGTGTCTTCATATATCATATCTGCGCTGTTTGAAAGAACAAAGCTGCTAATTAACACCCCCAAAGAACTTAATCCCGAAGCCGAAGTTAACGATTACAAGGATGCTTGTATTGTATTTTTGGAGGTCATGCACTTTTTCTATTCGGTGGCACCCTCTGTTAGCTCCTCGTATAAGTTTTGCGCATCATTGATACTGCTCTGTCGGTTTGCCGACCAACATTTAGGTCATTACAAGCATACAATAAAACAGCGCGCATTCGACCTGTCTCTGTCCCTGCTTGATAGTGACACCTTCCACAAGAGAGCTGATATTGATAACTTCATATCGCTTGAAGTTCTAAATGTTATCTTGTCTTTGAGCGATTTTGGCGCGGCTTATCTGCTCCCTTCGCATATAGTAGAGAAAGTGTTCGGTGGCGATAGCTCGTATTTTAACATCGTTTCTTGTCTATTTTATATCAAAGATCATGCTCAATACTCAACAATTAAAGAAAGCACTCTTAAAAAATTGGATACAAAGCTTCAAGATATGTCAAAAATCCTTTCTAACACAGAGCAAGCTTGTCTGTTGTTAGACAGCCTGACATGTCCATATATAGGCCGAAAAAGAAAATCCAAATATGTAAATAGGCTATGCGTTACGATGAAGATCAGCAAGCCGACTCAACAAGAGTTAAGCGATTTTTTTACACATTACGCTTCTAAATATTGGTTCATTAACTGGACAGAAGTCGATCTTTTAAACGCTCTGGAGCGAAAAGAGCTTCGGCAGGTGTACTAATCAGAGCTGTCGAGGCTTTTCTCGGATGTTTATCTGTGCTAGCCTACAGGCTGAAAGGTTAGTCAATATACCTCCACGCAGCCCCTCAAAAGGCTGCGTTTCATACCTACTTAGCGAATTCGTCATCACCTCATGGGTCGATGAGGCGCTAGCTACCTAGGAGCGGTGAAAGCCGTACACACTAAGGTTGAGACTGCCTTTCTCCCCATTCTCAACGCCACAGGTCTCAAGCGCTTCCTTCTCGCAGCTGGCGCCTTATCCTTCGCCCGGCTTAGCGTATCCCACCAAGTCATCTATCCAAAAGATTCAGTATCGCTTAAAAAAATCATCTAAAGAGATCTGTCTCTGCGACCCACCTGCTGCGTCTTTTCCCTCAGACACACAGCCGGGCAGAGCAGTGCTTGTGGATGAAAGGTATTTGGCCAAATACTGCTTTAGCATTTTAAAATTATTCTTCGCATCAATGTCGTCCTCAGATTGACGGTAGGTTGCCCCTGGAGTCATAACGTCTTCAGCTTCATAAAATATCGCAACATTGCCGAAATGTATATCTCCCACTGCGTCATTACCTATGTATATACAGCCTTATTAGTTGCGGAACTTGTATCGCTACCAGCTATAAATTAATAATACTCTTAGATGGCTAGGGCGAACAAGGCTCTTCGAAAAATGGTCTTCGACATTTTCCGGCCTTGTCTAGGGCTAGCCCTAGAGACCCAGTGGGGTGCTCGTTCCGCGACACTTGCAGGGATACGATGTCTGCTCTCAACTTCCGTTGATCTGAAACTAAGCGTTTCACTATAGCGGGATTCAGTGCCAGCTCTTTCACCATCAAATTTTGCATCTCGCATTGAATGCCTCTTTGCAATTTCTGAGAGAGGTTGCTCACTGTATAATTCTCCTTCGGGCTTTGCGGCCTTACTCATTCCTTCGAATTGAAAAAGAAAAATAGTTATGGTCTTTTCTTGTTATCTCCGCACGTTGCTTCTGCAAAAAATAAGCATATCTTCTCGGGAACTTGTGTCTCCAGCATCTATTAAATTATCTATAGCAGCGAAAACCTGTTTATTTATATTTCTCTGGGGTCAAACTGAGGTAATTAAACCGGTAGCCATACTTTTGTATCCCGTAGGTTTTGCGATCAATATTTATCGTATACTTTGTGGACAAAACTGTCATTCTGCAAAATTAACTCGTCATTATTCCTAGAGCCGTGCCTGCCATTATAGTTCGCTGGAAAGGGGTTAAAATATTTTCCAGGCTCGAGATGAATCCAAGGAGTCATATAATGAATCTCAAGCCGCCCGGTGTGCTCATGCTGTACTAGTAAAATGTTTCGAAAGTTTTTTTCACGCCAGCGAACGCGAAATCCTTGTGGTCTTCAATGATTTTGCCTTTCATGCCCCGTGTGGAATTAATTATTGCCGTTTCTTCTTCGGAAAAACTCAGCACCCCACTTGTATATTTGTGTTTGAAGTCCAGTGATTCGCAGAGTAAGCGCATTGCAGAGGGGTTGCCTTCGAGTAAAGTGGCTGCTGGAGTTCTCTGCCTCCACTCCTAGGTTTCTTTGTCGAAATAATTTTTCGGAGAGGAAATAATTAATACCAGTCCCAGCGCCGACAGTGCTATGTCTCGATGAACCATGGATCATAATACTGTGGTCTTCTTAACTCTTTGTTTGCGATGGCTTTTCCTTATTTTGTTCGAAAATATTAAGACCTCGTTTATATCTCGCACGATAAAGTTAAGCTAACAAATTATTAGGTCTGCATCCGTTTTTTCTCTGTACGTGTTTGTTTGATGCGCAAGCATATTGATATTTGAGTTTATCTGTCCAAATCAGCTATTGAGATCGCGCATCTGCGCCGGCATTCCTGGAGATATGTCGATCTGCGTAGATGTGATCATCTCATTGATTAGTTGCGAGACACTCATCTTGCATTTGCGTGCATTCTCTTTTAGTCGCTCTCGCGGTGAGAACACTACCTGTGCGTTAATTTGCACCCATTTGACCTCATGTTCCATGCGGCCCTCCGGGCTTTTATTTTTATGATCGTCAGGGGTGTGGGGAAACGTCGAGGAAGCCCGCCTACTAACGCTTTTTGAACTCGTTACGACACAAACAGCGTCGCGAAGCGCTTCAGGCAATCGCAGCACTCGCAGAGTGATCAGCAACGCAAAAATAGAGACCTTTCGTCGGCTTCCGGTATTTTGTATGGCTGCATGCACAGCACATACAAAAAACAGATCCTAACTTATTGATTTATATACCAGGTTCGATTCCCTCTACCCGCTCCAGTTTTTCATGATCCTCCAAGCACTCCAGCTCCCCTGCCACGCTTACTGGCGCATGCACCCCTAACCTGCTGGACCCGCAGGAACCGACAGCGCTACTACGTCTCCTACGCGCCCCCTCACCCTCAATCCGCCACTCACAAACAAAGCCTCAAAACACAAACCGATGCCCCATCTCCCCCTCCATCCACGTCAGAAACCGTCTGACCCTGGGAAAGGACGAGTGGGCTTTGGGAAACACCAAGTGGTGAGCGGCAACCGCCGCACTGAGCGCTTCAGGGGCCACTTCCACGAGTGCGCCCGACGCCAGGTATTTCTGTGCCAGCAGCGTGCTTTCCAGTGCGAACCCAAGGCCGTGGCTGGCAGCTTCCAATGTCATGTAGGAACGATCGAAGCTCAGCGCATAGGGATGTTCGGGGCGGGCCAGGCCGTGCTGGGCGAACCATTCGGGCCATTTGAGCAGCGTTGCCTCGGAGAGGATCAACTCCTTGTTCAGCAAGTCACCGGCGCTGGCGACTGGGCGTTTTGCCAATAACTGTGGAGAGGCCAGCACTGCAAAGGCTTCGTTGCGCACCGTTCGCACTTCGTAGCTGGGCCAGTTGGGCAGACCGTGGCGTATGTCGACGTCGATCTTGTCCCGGCTGAAGTGTAGTGACTCGTAGGAACACGACAGGTTGATCTGGATATCGGGATGACGCACGCGGAATGCTTCCAGGCGCGGCATCAGCCAAAGCAGGCCGAAGCTTG